>BNJS01003195.1_pt1 | contig 40719 bp, 54 predicted proteins | sample 8540461 | NCBI WGS metagenome assembly BNJS01 (sample SAMD00202454, study PRJDB9452) | human saliva metagenome | isolation source: human saliva | place: Japan
TAAACACTTGGCGTTTCGTAACCAAGTGTTTTCTTTGGCGGATAAGGATACTAATGTGTTCCATAACAGAAAAGGCGGCGCTACTCGCATGCGGCCTTTTTCGCTATGGAAAAGTGCACTCCCAAAATGCAGAATCCGCCGTCATCGTATAGTCATTAACTTATAGTCAATTAAAAATCAAAATAGGACAGTAGCGCATCGTCAAATCGGGCGTAATCAGACAATACGTTCGCAGATGCCGCTTAATATCGCCCACACGCTTTCGTCAATCAGTCGGGTTGAGCTCAGGCGAATAAGGGTGCAGAGAGCAATACCTTATGTCCCAATTTTTCCGCCATTTCCCGTAAGACACCCTTACGGTGAAATCGATGCATTATCTAAAATAATCACCGATTTTTGAGTCAATGCGGGCAGTAGGCATTGATGAAACCACGCTTCAGACTCGGTCATCGTATTTTGATAAACCATCGGAGCAATCAGCGGTTGCCGACTTGTGCGGACACCAGAGATAAGCGTTGGTATCTTTTCCACTTATCTGCGCTTTCACTTTTGCCCTTTCGGGCTGCGGGCATAGGGACGGAACAGGTAGCGGTCATCCTGTTTCATCCAAATAAACGCGTTGGTAGTCAGAAAATTCGGCCAGCTATGTCGTCAGCGTCACTTTGGCGGGTCGTTCTTTGTAAGTGGTGGTCTTTTTGCCGTCAGCTCCCATCTGTTTGAGTGCATAGCAAACGGCGGCTGGCGTACAATCAAAATGTTTGGCGATTTCATGCAGATAGGCATCGGAAGTGTTTGCCCAACATATTGATGCCAGTTTTTGCCTATCCAATTTAACGGCATCTAGACCGGTAACTGATGCTTAGGCTGCCCGTTTGTTTTAAGGCGAATCACAGGTAAAGCGTGTTTCTTGACAAGTTAAACGTTGCTGCGGTTTGGCTGATATTTTGCATTGTTCGTAAAAGTTTTCAAAAGCTTTGTTTCGTACGGTCGCAGAGTATGCCATGGTTAGACCTTCAAAGTTGAGTGTTAGCACCATTTTGTTTTAATTGACTATATAAACCAGTACGGCGTTGCCTCGCCTTAGCCATCAAAGAGAACGATTCTCTAAGGTGCTGAAGCACCGTGAATCAGTTCCGCGTACTATCTGTACTGTCTGCGGCTTCGTCCTTGTCCTGATTTACATTTAATCCACTATATTACTTTTTTCAGACGACCTTTGCGATTTGCCGAATAGTTCTGCTCTTCCAAGCGTCCGTCGTGCATCAGCATGACGCTCAAAGCGGACTGCCAACTCGTCATCATGCGTGACCACAATCTGCTGGTATTCAACTCGGATTTCAGATCAGCATCATCAGTACATTTTGCGCATTTTACGGTCAAGATTGTCGGCTCGTCAGCAAGCAAGCATTTGGGACGTTACCAGCGCGCGCAATGGCGCGTTGGCTCGCCACGGAAAAGCCGCTGGGGCGGTGTTATGCGCTTTTTCAAACCCGCTTTTTCCAACATTTCAACGCACGCTGTTCTGCTTCGGCTTTTTCATCTTGCCGATTAAAGCGGCATCATGACATTTTCAAAGCGGAAAAATTCAGGCAGCAGTGGAACTGACATGAAATCTATACCGATTGCGCAGCAGACCCAGTTGTTTCTGTCCCAACTGAGCTCAAATCCTGCCCCATCAGTACCACGCTGCGGAAGTCGGTTTATCCAAGCCGCCCAAAATGGCATCAAGGTCGATTTGCCGCTACGGATGAACCGATAATACTGACGCTGACCTCGAGCACTTCTCAGCCTCAACTGATTCAAAACGTTGACATTCAATTGGCCGTCTTTTGGCTGCCGAGACATTATCGCATTTCAAAACGACTTTATTCACTAGCGCAAAGCCTCCGCTGGGTTACTTGCAGCACGCCAGCTAGATAGAGCGTGGCGATAACGACAAAATCAGAAATGCAGGCAATCAGCACAACATCACGCGAACACTGACATCACTCGGGATATAATCAATGAAATAAACTTGTGATTTGATGAATTGGAAACCAAACTCCTCTAACTGTTTGACAATACTGCCCACGTTCGAGCCAGCGTAACACCGGTATCGTGCGGTTAAGGTGCCGAAAAGCGGCAAATACGCCCTGCACCATAAAAATTTTCATAATGCTGCCCGGGGAACGCAAAGTCCTCAAAATGGCAATATCGGCTTGTTTTCCGTAACCGCCATGACCAAAGAAGAAACCAAGTTAAAAGGTGGCTACGGCAACAATCAGCAGCAGAATGATGAACATCACCCTTTTTCTCCATTTCTACGGCCTCGAAAATAACTGCGGTTGGTATGTCCAATCGCGCAGCATACTTCTTCTTGCAGATTTTCGGCAGCAATGTTTCGGTGAACGACGGCGCGTTGATCGGATCGGCAAGTTCAATCTCAAACCTGCCGCATTTTCATCTGGGCGGTACAAGACCTAGGGCATCTTTCATGTAGTGTCAGCCAGAGAATTGTTCAATTCATGGATTTTTGGTTTTGACCAGCCGACAACTTTAAATTGTTTCAGACGGTACGACACCGGCAGGCGTCAAGTTGCCTTCAGGCGTAACGGCAGTGATCACCAACCTTTACATCCAAAGTCTCAGCCAAATCCTGTCCCAAAATAATATCGAATTCGCGGTTTCCAATCATCAAAACTGCCCACAGGCATTTCTTTACTGTATTCAACAATCTCTTCATCAGGCAAAATCCGCGGATGAACACCTGGACCTCACCCGCATTTGCGCCAGCACTGCCTGTCCCGAAACATAAGGCGCCGACTGAAGCACCTCTTTGCGTCCTAATAATCTCGCGCAGGCTCTCCCAGCTTTTACCGTTGCGCTATCGTATAACCCATTTCGGCATGAGAGCCACTTTCAAAAGCTGCATGTGCTCTCTCTGAAAGCCCGCCATGACAGACAATACGTGACAATCAGCCATACACCGGTGTAACACCACAATAGAAATGACGGTGATAAACGACAGTAAACCCATTGCGTTTTTGCCCGCAAATAGCGCAGTCCTATCCAAGTCTCTAAAGAAGCCATTTATATGCCTCATCCGTTTTGTCACGCCTATTGTACCGTAAAACCGACAGGTCGTCTGAAATACGCCGAAACGACCAAGAATAGAGACATCGCAATTTGTAAACCAAAGTCTCTCTTATTCAGGGCTGCCGTAAAATCAGCCGAAAAACTTGCACAATCATCTATTCGGCCTTATTCTGAAATCGCGGTAAAGTTTACCGCCATCGAAAAAGGAAAACACATAGAACATCACAAAATTCTAGCATTATCCGTTGCCGCTGCGGTTGGCGTCAGTGCAAATTATGCGTAGTACGGCTAAGGAGATTAAAATCAGTTCAAACAATACGTCCTATTCCGCTGCCGACGTGCAAAACATGCCGCAACCGCAGTCGGCATGGGTGTTAAAGAACGGTCGTAGCTGACCGCAGGCAGTGTCGTTACCGTGTCCGGCAGCAGCGCCACAAATGTACCCTTTAAAGTAGGCGGCGGCGACGCTCCGCAAAATTCAAGGCGTAAGCTGCACATACTCACCGGCTTTTGTTTGAGGCTGAAGGTCGTCTGAAACGCGTTCAGACGACCCACATTATTCCTTGATTGCGCAGCATGTTCATAAACGGCCGCTGGTCCCTGCATCGACATATTCGGCTTCCCACCCAAAGGGATGCCTCTGGCAAGACGGCTGACTTTGTCTGGAAGGTTTTAAACAATTCTGCCAACACATACGCCGTCGCATCTCCTTCGGCAGTAAAGTTTGTTGCAATGATGACGTCTTCGACATCGGCGCGTTCTGCATACCTTGCCACCAGTTTGTCCAATGCGATGGCGCTCACATCCATCACTTGCGCGGACGGATTTTGTCTCCATCAGCTGAGAAATACAAACCGTCAGTTATCACTGGCGTGTGTTCCATATTGGAGACATCTGCCGGCATGTGGACGATCTGTCAGGCGGTGTTTGTCGCGCGACGGTCGTAGCAGATATCACAACAAAACTCCCTTCGCAAATGTGTTGCACATCCTGCAATGCTGGACTTTGCTTTAATGCGTGTTGCTAAAGCATCAACCAACTCCGCGCCTCGCTCCCGCTGCTTTTGCAGCGATCGATGCGCCATGCGCTGCGCGGATTTCAGACCGACGTGGGTAAAATTTTCGAGGCATTAATCAGCCGCGTAAAAGCATCGGGAGCTTTGCTCATGGTGATTCAGACGACAACCCGACACAGTACCTGGGATGTCTAGTAGTGATCTCTATATATGGTGGATTAACTAAATCAGGACCAATGAGCGACGAAGCCGCCGCAGTGCTAGATATAGTACGGAGGTCGATTCACTTGCGCTTCAGCAATCTTAGTAGAATCGTTCTCTTTGTGAAGCTAAAGGCGAAACGCGCCGTACTGGCTTTCAAAGTTAATCCACTATATATATATATTGGTGGCGAAAGGCTGATTATATAATGAAAACGGTCAGTTTTCTCCGACCGTTTGATTCTGTTTACAGACGGTGGGCACCGCGGCTTTGCGTCATATGCGCGCTACCTGTTCATCGCAGCTTTACGCTGCTGAATTATCAACTTTTGCGCACCTTGCTCGCGCTTGATTTCCTTGCTGAAATAACGCAGCAATGCGTCATGTTGGCAGACCGCTGTGCAGCCAGCATTTGTTTGGCAGGCAGGCGCGTAGCGATAATATTTCGGCGCGGCAATATTTTTGTACTTCACACAGTGCAGGAGTCGCGCGCCTTCGCAGCATGGCGTATGCAGGTTTGCCATTTTGCGGACGTGCTTTAATCTGTTGTTCGTCATACCTTCAGGTGCCACATGGTTCGGCGAGTACGGCACGCACTCGACATTTCGATACTTCGACCATTTCAAGCTCGACCACCTTTGCCTTCAAAGCCTCAGTATACTGCTGGCTTTTATCGGCCAGTTTTGCGCTTCCTGCGCAGATAAGCCAAACGCACTTCTTCTTGGGCGTCAGCGAAAGGTGCGGTTTGCCACGACTTCCCTCGACACGACGGCGACGCATCTCTGTCCGCAGAAACTCCAAATCGAAATTGGTGTCTTCAACACATCTCTCACTGAACGCAGCTAATCGTGTTCCATCGGGCAAACCTGCTGCTTACCGTTGGCTTGAGTCAACTGAATCGCGATCAGACTTCGGTTTCAGATTGTGTTTTAGCGACATCCGCCAGGGAAGTCGGCGTATTAAATGCTTCTTCGCGACTTTCTTTCGCGGCAGTCAGTTCAGGCAGTGCCATCTCAAAATCAGCAGCTTCGATTGCGGGCTTTTTCATGTTCTGAAAGAGCATGCTTTGTCGCTTCCGATGTATCAAAACTTGGACGATATCGTAGCCGTGACCGTGGTTTCGAACCACACCGCCGATTCCGCCGTTTTAGCCGACGCTTGAGAGACGCTCGTTTTCCAAATCCGTACCTGCACGCCGCGTCTAGACTGGGTAGCCTGTTGCCGCCTGGGTTGCAGCGGGCAGCCGTGTTCTTTCTTGAATACTTTCTTCGCCAGATCAGCGAAAATCGGCCGTTTGCTTTCGCTGTGCTGCAACTTTGTCTGCTTGGCTTTGATTGCCGCGTACCGTTTCATCGGCATCTTGAGGAACTGGGAAGATGATGGGTACGTCACGGTGATGAAACGATGGGCGCCTGTTTCCGTCAATGCTGCATCAGTCTGTCGCTGACCGTCTGTTTGTCCGCCAGATCGTTTAAATTTGTATATGTGTATTCACCACGCCTGCATCAGATAACGTGTCAGCGCGCCCATAATATGCCTTCAATGCGCATCATCGGCGCGGGCTGAGAAACATAGGTTGGGCGGATTGAATACCGGAACGGATATGGGTCGCCCGAGTCAGTTTTGATCGCTCGCTGTGCATCGCTGACCATCGCTACTCGTTTGCACAAATCAAATTGACCGTCAAACTTTGCAACGCATGCCGTCTGCGGATGTCTGGCGTCAAACTGGTCTTCCGACATGGCGTTGGCGGTCAGGACGTTTGAAAGATCTGCTGGCATGAATCACCGTTTGATCGTCAGTTAGGATCATCCGATCAGTTGCTTTAAGCTGCTCTGGGAAACTTCCACGCCCATCATCAGCTTGGCACCTTTCCTTCAGATAGGCGCGTTGCAAAGACTGGAATGCGGCTCCCGCGACAGGCTGACCTTGAAGCTGCCCATCTTGCAGCCGTGTTCAATGAATACCCACGATTTTTCATCCCCATTTTGATCGATAAAACGTCAGAGCCGGGCGCAGCAACCGTGCGACTTACCCAGCCGACGAGAAGGTCAACAATCAATCACCATCTGGGCGTTTATATTTTCAGCGGTATGGGTTGTATCTGAAGACGTAAATGAGTCCAAAAGTAGCAAACGCGCATTGTAGCGCGTTTTTGCGCTGATATGCACTCTCGCGGAACGCTGTTCGGCTTATTTGTCAGACGACCCCATCTGCCGCACGTATCGTGTTATTTTGAAAAATTTCGTAGTGGTTTCTTCGGAAAAGGTCGACGAAAACCGCCTTCTTTCAAAACCGGCCGCTGGTAGTGCTGCTGGTTTCCGCGTCAATTGAACACGCGATCGACCGTTAGCCACTGGCGGCGGGCTTGCTCAATTCAATGACAGCCACGTCGTACCGCGCGTTTGTTCAATCAAAACCTCCAGCGGTATCTGTGCCCAAACTATTTGCTCTCGTGTCAACTTGCGGCGTCTTTTGAACCATCAACTGGGTGCCCGAAATCAGCTCATGTCTTCCCAACCCATTTCGCTGCATATCGTTTGATGCGCTGGTCATCTTGAAATCACTCTCTCTATCCTAAAGAAAAGCACCGTCGCTTTTAGCTGATTTTCCTTTTAATGAGAACAAAATGGGTCGTCTGGAAACCTTTTCAGACGACCTCTGTATCTTTTCTACTCAACGGCTTTTTTCATCAAACGCGTTTGTTTTATAATATCGAACTATTCCATTGCTACCCGGCAAAGATTCACATGCAAACCCGCCTGCCATTTTTAGTGTCATCCGGAGTCAGCGGGGAGGCAGCCTTTCTTCACGGCCAATTGTCAACGACATCAACCATCGAACGAAAATACCGCATGTTATGCTATCGCACCCCAGTGGCGCGTGTTGGCAAATATGATCGTCCTCAACCGAGGAAGACTTGCTGCTGATTATGGCGCAGGATCATGACCGAAGCCATTGTCAAACGGTTGCGCATGTTTGTCGTGAGAGCCAAAGTCATCTCTTTGAACCGCTGCCCGATTTTGCCGTCGCAGGCGAGCTGGACGAAAACTGCCTCCCCATGCCGCAGCCGAGCCCTGCCCCTATCCTTTCCTGCCCAAGCAGACAATGGGGTATACACCATTACCCTGCCCCATTCAGGTCGTCTGAAAATCAGCGAGCGAGCCTGCCCGAATATGACGCGGCAGCCGAAAACGCTTTGGCACGAAACTGCACAGCTGTGCGCTCGCTCGTATCGGCAACCAAAGAAACGCCGTTGCCCGTGCTCAACCAACTTACATCATCGGCGGCGTACATTTCAAAAAGGGCTGTATCCGGGACAAGAAATCATCGCCCGCGCTCATATCGCGGACAAGTCAAACGCGGACTGGCGGTTTTGCGGGCGATTCGTTGGAGGCCGCAGGCGTTGCCGTTCAAACGGAGGCGAAAGGCGGACAAATCATCAATACCGCGCTGACCGATACCGTGCAGCCTGAGTCTTGCGGTTATCAAAGTCCGCAGCACACGCCGATTTGACCGATGCCGACGGCAATGCGCTTTAAAACAAGAGACCTTGTTCTTTACGGTATGGATGCTTGACGCGCAGCGATCGGTCAATCCTCCATCTTATAGTGGATTGATAAATCAGGACAAGGCGGCGAAGGCCGAGAGCGAAGTACAGATAGTGCGTGCACGGCAACGCCGTACTGGTTTAGAGTTAATCCACGCAGATCGTCTGAAAACGCAACAGAGCAATCCAGCGTTTTCAGACGACCTTTTCTCAATCCATCCTTATTTCTGCCAATACGTTTTTCACGTTCACAAATTCATACAACCCGGAATTCGAGACAATTCCCGTCCGTAGCGGAAGCCTTGACGCCGCCAGGGAAGGCGCGGTCGCTGCTGGTGTGGCGGTTGATAAACACCGAGCCTGCTTGGATCAGACGCAAGCGCGGCGGGTATCGGCGGTATAAATGCTGGCAATCCGTAGGGCGTATCGTTGGCAAAGGGCACGGCGTGTTCCTCGTCCTTCGCCCCGCAAAATCATAACCCGGCCCGAAAACCTCTTTCATTCAAACGCGCAGCGGTCGGGATTCACTTTGTCCAATACGGTGGCGGGGTAAAACCAGCCCTTTCCTTCGGGAATGAACCGCCCGTCAGGAACCTGCGCACCGTGTGCGACTGCGTCCTGTACCCTGGTGTGTACGTTTGCGCGCAGTCTTCGCGGTGCAGCGGGGCAAGCGTGGTCGCGCGGGTCTTTGGATTGCCCGTTGCAATTTTGGCGCATTCGGCAAGGAACAGGGAATGAAGCGGTCGGCAACGGCTTCGGTAACGACGATTCGTTTGTGCTGCGTTGCAAGACTGACCCGCGTCGCGGAAACGCGAATAACAGGCTTCGAGCGGCCGTGTCGAATCCGCATCGGGCATGACGATGAAGGGGTTGCTGCCGCCGAGTTCGAGGACGTTTTGGTGACATTCCCGCATGGGCGGCGAGGCAGGCGACCGGTCCGCGTCGAGCCGTGAGCGCCATCGCATCGGTGTCTTCAATGGCTTTCAACGTATCGTCGTTATTCAACCATGCGCCCAATCAACGGGAGGTCGTCTGTTCACCAGCGCTATGGCTGCTTCACTGCGGGCGCAGGTTTGACGCTGCAAAGCGTTTCCCGCGCAGGGCAGGAATAGCGAAACCTGCAAAACCCGCCAGACAGGATGGTTCCACGGCATGATGGCTGGCAGCCCAACGGCTCAAAACGCACCTGGCTGGTGAGGCTCGCCTGTGTAGCAATGGTCTTATGCGCCAGCAACTCAGCGGACGGACTATCGGATGAGTTCGAGCCGATTGTCCGTGGCACGGCATTGCTGCAGGCAGCGTCCGGCTTTGCCAAAACCGATAGCTTCCGTACTCTGGTTTTGCGCGAAACGCTCAGCAGCTTGCACGCAAAGCAGTCCGTCCGGTAACGCCCAACCGCGCAAATGCTTGCTGGCGCACCTTCAACGCTGCCAATTCTTGTGCAAGCTCTGCATAACCCTGCGCAGGACGGCAAAGGGTTTCGCCGGTATAGGCGTTGATGCTGTGAAACATGGTTCGGCTCCTTTGTATGTCGGTTTTGTTTTAGGTCGTCTGAAAACAAGGGATGTTTTGGACGACGTTTGTGCATCAAAGAAACGCGATTATCTAGCAACTTATATAACTCCATGCAGTCCTTTCTAAATAGACGGCTTGAACGAAAAATTTATGTAACTCGATAATCACTTACATAATCGAAATATTCTATAAATAATAATAAGGTCGTCTGAACCCTGTTTCGAGTTTTCAAACGACCTTTCATCAGTCAACACAGATTAGGATGCCTAACAGCTTCTTCCGCGGAATAGTGTCTTATCAGCAAATGTAAACTGAGCATACTGATAATTCTTACTGCTAAAAATAGTTCTGGAGACGACCTGCTCATCTGGCCTCCACAAGCTCGACTCGTCAACGCGAACGGCTGAATACCGCATCCGAGAATACTGCATTCTCAAAGCAGCAACGTATCGGTGCATGTTCCAACAGGCTGCCGTAATCGAAACCACATCCTGCTACGCGGCTCGAAGACGCAGTGTCGGCTTCGCCGCCGCCGCATACAGTCTGTCGTCTCCGGCTCCGCCGTTCAGAAGTCGTCATGCGCGTCTGCCTACGCCGCCTTTGGGGATGTCACCTTTCTCACCACTCAGGTAGTCGTTGCCCATTACCTTTCCAGCGTATCGGCTCTTCGCGCCGTAGGGGACTGTCATCGCCTTCTCCGCCTTTTGAGCAGGTCATCGCCGTTGTAGCCGTACAGATTATCGTCACCCTTTGCCGCCATCAATACATCGGCGGTATCCCAACCGTAAAGGCTGTCGTTGCTGTCGATCACCGACGCCTTCCACCTTCATCACCGGCTGAGACTTTGGCGGTAACGGTTTATCGTCAAAGGCAAAATCAGCGTGTGGTTGTAATAACCGCCAGCGTACCCTCGTCACGCTGCAACACGGTAGGCTGGATGACCAGGTTGTTACGCGAACGTAAATACAGCTTCGGCAAACTTGGCACCGTTGAAGCGCAGCGATATCGGTATGGTCTGCCTGGTAGCACTGTCAGGTACATCGCGCGCGACGCTTTCTCGACATGGCTGTCGGCAGCGCGCGGCACGTCTGTTGATCCGCCGTTCAGAATGCCGCTGCCCTTCACCGTGCGTTCGTCGTCGCCTTCGCCGCCTTTGAGGATGTCATTTCTGCCGCTAAGGTGGTCGTTTGCGCATTACCTGCAGCGCATCAGCTCACCTCGCCGCCGTAAAGACTGTCATCGCCTTCCCGCCCGACGGGTGTTCTGTCGCCAGCGATTTGCATCGCCCACCGTGCCGCCGTCAGCACATCAGCGGTATCCAGCCATAAAGCTTTCGTTGCCGTGCCGCGCGCTAACCTTCCACCTTCCCTTAAGCCATATCTTTGGCGTGGAACGTTTGTCGTCAAAACCCGCAAAATCGTAGTAGCAGTTGTAATAACCATTGAAGTACCCCTCTACGGTTACGGCATCTTCACCACCGTAGGCTTTGATGACCAGGTTGTTACCCGAACGGGTAAATACAGCTTCGGCAAACTTGGCACCGTTGAAGCGCAGCGTATCGGTATGGTCTGCCTGGTAGAGCATCGTCGGAAACCCACATCCCGCTAGCTGGCCTTTCTCGAGCATGGTGTCGGCTTCGCGCCGCCGCCGTACAGTTCAGTCGTCCGGCTCCGCCGTTCAGAATGTCGCCGCCTTCGCCACCGTGCGAGTTCGTCGTTGCCTTCGCCGCCTTTGAGGATGCAGCACCTTTCTCACCACTCAGGTAGTCGTTGCCCGCATTACCTTCCAGCGTATCGGCTCCTTCGCCGCCGTAAAGACTGTCATCGCCTTCTCCGCCTTTGAGCAGGTCATCACCGTTGTAGCCGTACAGATTATCGTCACCTTTTGCCGCCGTCCAGCACATCGCGCGGTATCCCAACCGTAAAGGTTTTTCGTTGCTGTCGGTACCGACGCTTCCACCTTTGCACACCGCCATATCTTTGGCGGTAACGGTTTTGTCGTCAGGCAAAAATCGTAGTAGCGGTTATATAACCATTGAAGTACCCTCTACGGTTACGGCATCTTCACCACGGAAGCGATGGACCAGGTTGTTGAACAGGTAAATACAGCTGGCAAACTTGGCACCGTTGAAGCGCAGCGTATCGGTATGGTCTGCCTGGCGCAGCTCGAAACACATCCTTGCTGGCCTCTTCGAAGACGCATGAGGTGTCGGCTTCGCTGCCGCCGCCGTGCGGTCTGTCATCTCCGACCCGCTGTTCAGAATGTCGCTGCCTTCGCGTTCGCTGTCGTCGTTTCGCCGCCTTTTGAGGATAGTCGGCACCTTCTCACCACTCAGGTGAGTCGTTGCCCGCATTACCTTTCCAGCGTATCGGCTCCTTCGCCGCCGTAAAGACTCGTCATCGCCTTCTCCGCCTTTGAGCAGGTCACTATCACCAGTTGTCGCAGCCAGATTATCGTCACCTGCTGCCGTCCAGCTCGTCGGCGGTATCCAGCCGTAAAGGTTTTCGTGCTGTAACGGTGTCGACGCCTTGCCACCTGCGCGCGCACCGCCATATCTTTGGCGGTAACGGTCGTCGTCAAAGGCAAAATCGTGGTAGCGGTTCAGCAATAACCATTGAAGTGGCTACCCTCACGGTTTACGGCATCTGCGGCACCGTGGCTTTACGAGACCAGGTTGTTGCCACCGAACGGGTAAACACAGGCTTCGGCAAAGCTCGCAACCGTTGAAGCGCAGCGTATCGGTATGGTCTGCCTGGTAGCACCGTCGGAAACCACATCCTTGCTAACATGGCTTTCTCGGAAGACTTATGGTGTCGGCTTCGCTGCCGCCGCCGCCGTACCAGCGTCTGTCGTCTCCGATCGCCGTTTCGAATGTCGCTGCCTTCGCCACCGTGCAGTTCGTCGTCGTTGCCTTCGCCGCCTGTGCAGTGCTGTCACACCTTTCTCACTCACTCAGGTAGTCGTTGCCCGCATTACCTTCAGCGGCGTATCGGCTCCTTCGCCGCCGTAAGGAGCTGTCATCGCCTTCTCGCCGCGGGCAGGTCGTCACCGCTGTAGCCGTACGGATTGTGCGTCACCTTGCCGTCCAGCACACGGCGGTCCAGCCGTATAGGTTTTCGTTAGCTGTCGGTGCGACGCCTGTCGGCTTCATACCGCCATCTTGGCGGTAACGGTTTTCGTCGTCAAAGGCATAAAGTCAGTGGCGCGGTTGTAATAACCATTGAAGTGCCTCTCGTTACGGCATCGCCACCACCGTAGGCTTTGATGCAGACCAGGTTGTTGCGCGACGGGTAAACACAGCTTCAGCCAAACTTGGCACCGCGTTGAAGCGCAGCGTATCGGTATGGTCTGGTCTGCCCAGGCACTGTCGGAGCTACATCCTTGACGCGCGCCTTTCATCTCGAAGACATGAGTGTCGGCTTCGCCGCCGCCGCCGTGCATGTCTGTCGTCGCGCCCTCCCGCAAGGTATCTGTACCTGCACCACCTTGTAATGCCGTCATTACCTGTCCCGCCATGCAGTCTGTCATTACCACTATAGCCACCGTGCATCATCTGCGCCGCCTGTAATAAAGTTGGCAAGTTCGTTGCCATAAAGCCGTAATCGTCTCCGCGCGGCGTTTTATGGCCGAGTCCATCGCTTCTTTTGCCCGAGAGCGCGTCTGGCTCTGATATACGCACTCGTTTACAGCATCCGGCGAATATTGCGCCATCAGCGATGAGAGCTGCGTGCGTTATCACGCGAGGCTGATTTTGCTGCATGCCGTACCGCCCATCCACAAAGGCTTTTTCGCTGCGGGCGTATCACTTCGCAAAGAGAGCGGCGACATCAGTGATCGAGCTTTGAATTCGCCGTGCTTTCAGCTTCAGTCCGATTTTGGTTCAAAGGACGGTTTGCAAACGGGTTTGGAAAGAGCAGGTTTTCGCATAAACGTTGTCTGGTCAGCTTGCCGTAAAGTTTCGCGTACGCTTTGAGAGCAAAGCTGCTTCATCTGCGTTTGCATAGATGCTTACGACTTTTCACCCCGAGAGTACGTCTACTGCCGCAATTTTCGTGCGCAATTCGATGCAGCGCTTTTCTTTGTACTTCAGTCTGAAACGCCGCCTACCAGCAGCATTGCCTTTTTCCCGTCCCGGAGTCAGTACGCGACGCGTTCGTTCGCAGTGGTACGCAGCATCAGGCGGGCGATACTTTGGCACCGACGCTGCTCGTGATCGGTTTGCGCCCATTTGTCAGCGAGATCGTCCAAGAGGGCTTTTGCTGCGCCTTGGTTTCTGCTGGTGCATATGCCTGCAATGCCGCGTGGTGACAGCGGCAGCGGTGTCGCGCAGATCCGCGCAAGCGGCCGATGCTCAGGTCTGCCGCGTTGTTCGTCGGCGGTCAGGATTGACGGATTGGCTATAACGTGCTACTCGGCGTTATTGTTGCCAAACAACAAATCTTGTTTACGCTGTACCGTCTTTGCGGTGTAAGCTGCCTTCCTGCGCCAGACGGTTACCATTGCCAAGATTTTGATTGGTATCTTGATATGCAACATTCAGAGACCAGCACGCCAACTTCTTCCAGCGTGTGAACAACCTCTTTGGTCTGACACTATCTTGATTCAAATCGCGCCATACGCGCAGTTTGTCAAAAGTCGCATCTTTAGCATCGACCACACCGTCGCATTAGAATCGCATATTCCACCAAAGCCGCATAGCGCGCCGCCTCTCGTGCCGTCTGTCGGGACTGGAATCGCCGAAAAGCTCCTGCCGTCGTTGACGATGCCGTCGCCGTTGCGGTCAACAGCGCAGGCAGGTCGTCTGAAGCTGTAGCGGCCTGAAGCCGCAGCGGATACCGCTCGTCACGATGATCGATCGAACAATGCGCCGCTGCGGCCGTTGTGGGAAACGTGGTTTCGATACCGTCGCCGTCCGGTCGGTGGATTGGTACTGGTATTTACCATCGCGGTTGGATTGTTTTTGAACGGATTGAGGGTTTCGAAGAGTTTTTCTAAATCTTCTGATGATTGTTCAATAAGATGAGAAGCAGCCATTTCCCAAGTTTTTCTCCAGCTTCTTTTGCCCAATCTCCAAATTTTCCCCATTTTCCCATTACCCAGTTTCAAACTTCTCTCTCCCAAGTCAAGTGCCTTATCTACCCAATCATCAGCAGCTTTAGATAAATTTTCCTTTGTAGTATTAATTTTTCTGACAACAATTTTGGACATCCATAATTTTCTTTAATTTTATTAAAATCTTTTGATTAGAATTATTTTTAAATCGCCTAGGGTTATCTGCTCATATATAAGTACCTGCCGCTCCGGCTGTCAAGGCTATACTCCCAAAGCAACAGGAACCCATACGGGCTTGTGCAGCAGCCTTCTGCTGCTGCAAGCACTTGTGGGCCAAGCCGTCAGAAGTGTGTTTGGTTAATAACTGCATAACCTAACGAATAGGAAGCAGAGACCAATAGCAATTTGCAAATGGCAATGATTTCCCACCAATTTGCCTTAGGTGTCTAGAAAAATAACCATATGTAGCACCATTACGCATTACCCAATCCTGACTGGTATATTCTCTTGATGAGTTATCTTGTTGGGAAGTACAAGATTATTGCTTGCAATAACCTTGCATTAACGACACCATTACAAAATTTATAGCTTGAGAAATTTTGACATGGATAAAACTCCTAATTTTAGTTACTTGCTGCTTGACGAGCTGTAAGCATATATTACTATTACGGCTAATTACGATAATAGAGACAATATATACACCAAAAGATAAATCTGATTTTAGATTTTGCGTAGATCTATCCCTATAAAAGGGAAAGTTCCATTTCTCCATAAGTATAAAAATACTATCATTAGCTTGTTTAGTCATGCAAATTGCGTCATATTATCATCTACTTTGAGTGCTTCGCGAAACTCTAGTATAAGTTTCTTGGACTTTTCAAGCAAAATATTTTGTTGAGTCTGATATGCACTTACCTTCCTTTCGTAGTTTTGCGCATGATCCAATCACTCCACCCGGCGCATAAACTCCTCCCATAATTTCTTAGCCCGCATACCCCACTAGGAGCTTATTCACATTACCACAGTAATGTGTACTCTTGTTTTAACATAAATTCGATCCAGTCTGCTGTACTTTCCAGGTGGTGGCGTCTCATCATGGATAACCTCTCAGTACTAGTATGCAAACTTTTTATATTTTAGGGTTGGATTATATAGATAGCAACTATGTAAATCTTGGAAGCTGATGCAGCTGACTAGTAGGAGGAAAAAGAAAAGAGAAAAGAAATCTAGTTTGAGGATTAAAGGGAATCGGCTTTTGTCCACAAGAATATCCATCTTCAAAATAAAATTTCCACTAAAATATCACATCTCCCACAAACCTACAAACCCATTTCAGATAGAAGCGAGATTTAATTCCAAACAAACGTATCATTACAACTGTAATGCTGGCATAAAGTTATTCGAAAGTTTGTCAGATGACCTTTGATATGATGCTGAAGACCCTGATGTAGGACTGAGGCTCATTCAGACTCGTCTGAAACTGAAGTTCAGTGCGTTGCAAGCTGCAGCACACGCCACAAAGAGCTGATGCAGACCACAATCGCGCCCTACCACAAACTAGTGCAGACAGGGGCGCATTGAGCTGGAAGGAGGAAATGAGAGCAGAGCTGGAATGACATAGGAAGTGCCTGCTGAAAATCGGCTGGTCTGCCGTACATGAAATGTGCTGATGTTCCAAACCGCATGCCTTAACCCGCATGCGGGCTGCGGCGGCAGCGCAGTACAGCGGCGCGGTGGATCGAAATGAAGGCCGCCGCAGCTCGCCACGAAATATCGCCCACAGGTGCGGGAGAACTGAGGAGGAAGAAAACCGACGGTACTGCTGGCTCTGCGCTGGTTCTGGCGGTCAGGTGCAGCATGCCATCCAACAATGCCGCCGATGTAACTGAGTGCTGTTCGGACGCCGCCGATAACTTCGGGCAAAGAGAGTCCGCCGTCACCGCCTAAAACGGTGGTAAACTGCGTACGCGACGTACAGGACAAAGCCCTTATGCCCATTCACGCGTGCTGGCCGCTTGTTAAACCAAACCGCGCGCCGATGATGGTAGACGTCGGCCAAAAGATAACTGACCATGCCGACTTCGACCGCTTGTGCGCGCGTTGTCGGCAAAACCGATGGAGAGACAGGCGCACTGCAGCCGACTGATAAGCGGTGCGCAAAGCAGGTAGCTGCGGGCTGAACTGCTTTGCGATTCTGCGATCCAAAAATAGCCAAGAGCAACCAAAAGTGGAGTAGGCGCGCCACTGCTGCACCGCCGACCGCATGTGTGCAGGCCTGGCGGCGCGTATCAATCCGGCGACTGAGCTCCAAAGAGGCTGCGGCAAGCAGACTGCGATGGCTGTGATTTGGGGGTAAATGCGTGTTGGAGCAGACGGTCTGGCGATGTGTTGTGTTGGACTTGTTTTATTGCAATGTGGTACAGATTATTTACACGCCTCCTGTTTGTATATCAGAGAAGGGTCGTCCGAAAACAATGGCGCTGGTGCGGCCAAACCAGCTTAGACGACCTTTTGCTGATCAATTCTATCCCTTCTAGAGACGAACTCCAGTTTCGCGTCAGCCATGACTGCAATGACATAATCGTGCACTCTTCGAAAATGGCTGATGGCACGTAACATTTGTTGGTGGTGAAAATTCGGTGAGTCTTGGGGTTGGGTGCAATTTGTCGACTGTCAGGAGGGTTTGGCGATGGTAAAGAGTCATCAAAACATTAGCAAAAACTCTTTCTTTTACCATTATCAGTCGACATCCGTTATAAAATAAATTTCCCTATCTTTCAGATATATGACTTTGATCTCTTCAAATCTACTGTCCATTCCCCAATCGTCAATTTATTCAAGGAGTGCATTTTGAGTCTACAGGACCAAACCTTGTGGCCATAAGAAAATCTCTTCCTACTTTTAATAAATAAATCATCTCCATTTGCTCAAAAATCAGCCCGTCGCTCATCTTTGAAATTTTGTTGCTTCTTTTATGAAATCATTACAACCCAATCATCTGATTGCTCCCGACGGCAGCTTCTGGAGAGTAAAGCTGCTTGATTGTTGTCCGATGGACATCTGCGCTTTGCTGCGCTTATCTCAGGCGATTATAGTCTGGCCGTCTGAAAAGCGATATCAACCTCTCCCCTCTCCCAGTCCAGAATATAACGAAATCACGTACTAAATTACCAAGCATTCTTCTCGTTTTCGCGACCGTTTACAGTATCGCCGCTGTTTTCTGTGAAAAATCACCCATTCAACCCGGCAATTAAAAGCGCGCGCAGGCAACGATCTGCACAGCATGCGTCCGCAGTAATACAGGAACCGACATGACCCCAGCCAACTGCTTCATCGAACTTTCCGCACAATCCCGCCGCCCTCGCGCCTACACGCCTCGCTTGGCAACTTTCTCCGGCCACTGCGTTTTGCAGTCACAGGCGGCGGCAGTTTCGGTAGTTTAACCTGCAAGCTGCCGCGCACCGTTGCGCCACCGGCGCTGGACGCGTGTTGGTCTTATCCGCCTCGCAACGGCAATGCGCGCGGCGTTGCCGAACTTTTTACACGCCAAACCCCAAAAACGCCGCGTAGAAGCCGTATTGAGTAGCGTGACTTTCAAAAGAAAAAGCCCTGCCCGATGAAGACATCGTTATTGGTAACATCCACGCAAGGCGAGGGCGAGCCGCCCGAAGAAGCCCTGCCGTATAAATGTGTCTCGGCAAAAAGCCCTGATTTGGGGCAAACCTACTCGCTGTCTTGGGTTTTGGGCGATTCTTCCTATCCTAATTTCGCTAAGCGGGCAGAACTTTTGACGTAAATTCGCCGAACTGGGCGCACGTCGTCTGAACGACTTGGGTATCTGCGAGTTTAGATTTCAAAGCGCCGCCGACGCGTGGATAGAAGCCGTCGTCCCCCGTCGCCGAGCTTGCTGCGCAAAACCGCCGCAGCATCCGTTGCAACACCCGCCGCCCTTCAAAACCGCCGGACTGTCTATAGCAAAGACAAACCCTATGGCCGCCACCATGTCCGTCCGCCAAAAATCCATCGTCCTGCTCCGCTGAAAAGATGTAGAACACATCGAAATCGACCTGTCGTCCGATCTGCACTATCAGGTGCGACGCATTGGGCGTACTCCCGCTCAACGCTCCCGCTTTGGTCTGAAACTCTTGATTTGCACCATGACGGGCGAAGATCCGCCTTTCAGACGACCTCGAAACCGAGATTGCACCGCCCTGACCGAGTCCGCGACATCACGCAAAAACAGCCGGGCACTCGTGCAGCAATATGCTGAGTTGTCCGGCAGCGAAGAACTCAAAACCACAGCTGCCGACAGCCCGATTGACGCCTCTACCGCCGCCACCTCGCCCGTCGGGCGTCTTCGCCGCCACCATCCGCTGGACGCGCAAACCTTGTTCCAACTGTTCCGCCCCAAACCCCATCGCCTTTACTCCATCGCCTCCGCGCAAGACGAAGTCGGTGAAGAAGTCCACCTGACCGTCGGCGTCGTCCGCTCGAACATCCACGGCAATACCCTACACCGCGCAGCCCGCAGGCTATCGAGCGAACGCCTTGAAGAAGGCGGCGAAGTACGCGTCTTCGTCGAACCCAATCCCAATTTTCGACTGCCCGCCGACGGCAACACTCCTGTCATCATGATAGGCGCAGGCACAGCACGCCCCTTCCGCGCTTCAGGCGGCAACGCGCCGCCAACGGCGACAACGGCAAAACTAAGCCATCTTCGGCGCAACGCCCCGCCTGACGACTTCCTCTACCAGCTTGAATGGAGCGATTACCGCAAAGACGGCATCCTCACACGCGCTGACTTGGCGCTGGACAGACAAGGCGAACAAAGTCTATGTCCAACATAAAATCGCCGAACATGCCGCCGAAGTCTGGAACGGCTGCAACAGGCGCACACTTTGCGTCTGCGGCGACGCCACCCGGCATGGCACGCGACGTAGAAACCGCCCCTGATCGACGTCATCGAAACCCAAGGCAAACTCAGCCGCGACGATGCCGAAGATCATCTCAACGAAATGCGCGAAGACAAACGCTACCAACGCGACGTTTTATTGATACCTGTCCGAACGAAAGGTCGTCTGAAAAGCCCGTCGCTTTCAGACGACCTCGCATCACTAAGCCACTTATAGTGGATTAAATTTTAAATCAGACAATGGCAGGTAACGCTGTCCTGGTTTGTCACCACTATATCTCCAAACAAAAGCAACCATTCAGACACACCTTTCCACCGCTTTCATCCCATTTTGCTTTTACCCATTATCTCAACCCAGCTAACATACAAAATTCATCGTCATTTCACGCAAATATAAAACCCGATTTATTTGTTGGCAAACTGCATCAGGAGATGATGAACATTGAAAAAGCATAAAGAAGGTTATCAATAATGAAGACATCTCAGATAAAGCTGATTGTATTAGCGGGTTTGCTGGTTATAGCGGCATGTACAAATCAATCAAACTTAACCCTGGATGGAAAACACAAATGTCCAAACCTTTAAAACGAGCAGAAAAATTCACCTCTCCTTCATGGTTTGATGCCAGCCCTCCGAGTATAAATTTAATACACAGAAAGTCACCTTTACCTAACAAGTTACAAGTATACACCAACTCAGTCTAGCGCAACAGAGAAAATCGACTTTTTAGAGATGAAGCCAAACGTCTCTCTATCCCTATGAACAAAAGAAACCGATTGTTCCCAAATCAGCAGTTAGATTTCTTGAAGACGACGTAGTAACGAAAATCTATGGAAAAGAATTTCTGGAAAGAAAAATATATATGATACTGTTGACTATAATAAAAATATTTTTCTATAACTATCACTTTAAAAGACATTGTCATAGTCAAAGCGCTCCATATGATATCGATTATTTATCATGTAAATAATGAGGGAATCAGCGTAGAAATATTGATTGGAAACGATGGATTCGATTCTTAAAAAGACACCACTCATTCCCGATTTCTTGTTATCTCTACCAGTAATCATAGAAACACAGTTTCGAAACCTGTTACAAAACCTGTTGGACAAACATATCCAAAACATCGAGGCCTTTAAACAGAAACAGCCGCTTTAATGGAGGCATGAGTCAATGTACTGCGTACGACACGGTACGACTGCTATGAAAGTCAGCTCACTTGGTGTGGAGGTAGGAGAACAATGTCATACAAACTATCAGATACTAAAACCTGAAAGAAAGCCCATAACTGATTACAAATAAAACCAAATAAAGAGGCGTAAATCGCTGGAGATAGTCATCATAAAGGCTGATGATATTAGCGTGTTTGCTGGTTATGGCGGCGTGTGGCACTGTGGAAACTTGGCTTCAAGATGAAACGAAATGCAGAAGCGGGCAAAACGCAGCCACATCACGCATTTTGAGTGTCAACTCGCTCGCATGAAATTAATACCTCTTTGAGAGCTGCCCTAACCTCCATCTGCAGCAACAGTGCGTTGAGCATCTCAGCTGCTTTGGGAGTTTGGTGCGCTTTTAGCCAGTGTTCATCGCCTCCCCATACCTATGAGACAAAAGCGTACTTGATTGTTCCTAAATTATCGAGTTGGGTTTCGATGAAGGTGAGTACTGATGATGCTAAAACAGAGGGAAAAATTATATAATTTCTATGAAGTTTTGAGGTCATGTAGATTCTGGGTATATATATAGGTCATTGAAAGACTTTATCGAACCTTATTGCGCATATCGAACAGAAGTTCATTTAAATGAATCAAGTCATACCATCAATGGCGCGTAGAAATATTGATTGGAAGCGATGGACCGATCTTAGACACGAGCATCCTTGATTTAGTCATCTCTGACCATTGGATCATACTAAACAGGCTGAAAACCTGTTTCCAAAGACCTGTTGGACAAACATATCCAAATATCGAAGTCTGATACAGAAACAGCCGCTTAATGAAGTTAGTCTCGATCAGAATCGCAAGGTGCGATGGCATCATCGCTATGAAATCAACTCATCTGGTGGAGGTTAGGAGAACAATACTACAGTCTATCGATATAAAACCTGAAAGAAGCTGCAACTCGATTATAGTGGTGGATTAACTTTGAAACCAGTACGGCGTTGCCTCGCCTTGCCGTACTATCTGTATATTATGTCTGCGGCTTCGTCGCCTCATGTCCTGGTTGCTAAAGTTAATCCACTATAACAAAGACCAAATAAAGAAAGTGAAATCATGGAGATAGTCAATCAAAAGCTGATGGCATTGGCGGGTTTGCTGGCTGCTGGCGGCACGTAGCAATCAGTCACGGGTGACGCAAGATGGAAAGCAAGATGCAGAAGCCGTTAAAACTGCAGCTACGCTGAATTTTGAAATGTCATCCCTCCGAGTATAAGTTTAATACGCCTCCTCGGCTCCTCTGCCTGCACAGATCCTGCGGGCATACCCGCGATATGAGCCTACGCATTTTGAGTGGTTAGCAACGCCGCCTATCCCTCATGAACTAGAGACGTTCTGATTGTCCCTAGTAAAAGAGTTGGGCTTTACGACAGCAATAACGAAATCTTTAAAGAAATTTTTCTAGGGAAGAAAAACATGTATAAGCGCCGCTGACTACGCTGCAAATCTCTGTCACTATATAGTTCTTTAAAGAGACTTCTGCTAACTGGAATGTCCGCACGAAATGTCGATATATATCATGTCAATAAGGTAGTGAACGGTGTGGATGCTGTGATTGGGTGTCGCGGTCTGATCTTTAAAGACTACCACGATCCCCGACACTTAATGTATCCCTCACGATCGATCATACAAACGGACCACCTGGTTTAAAAACCTATTGGACAAACGCCTCCAAAAACTGTCGACGCTTTTAAACAGAAACAGCCGCTGAATGAAAGAACTGATCAGCTCGCGCGCCGTGTATGATGGCATTGCTATGTGAAATCAATTCTTTCAAAACTGGCAGGCCAAACTATCTGCAAATCTATCGATATGAAAGACAGAGTCAAAACAAAAATCTCATTTAAAACACGTGGAGTCAGCGCTCATGACACGGGTCAGTCACGAAAACCCTCAAACCGTACACATTGCAAACACGGCAGTCTATTTCCGTAACGCCAAACCCTAGGTTTTCGTGCGACCTGCCATATGCACGCAGCTTTCAAAATCGGGTATGATTCTCAAATCAGGAGCGACTGGTACCTGCAGACGCGCCGTTATCCGCCATATTGCTGGACTGGCTGAAAAACTATGCCGCCACCGGTACTACGCCAAGGGGTTTGTCGTTGGGGTTTCCGGCGGTATCGATTTACGCGGTCGTTTCCGCCATGTCGCGGCACGGACGCCGGGCTGAAGAGTCCTCGCTTGAAAATGCCCCATCCGCCAAAAAGCCAGACCAAGTCAGGCCGCGCGCAGGAACATATCCGCCGATTGGGCAGGCGTTTCAACGTCAGCGGATGCGCGTGTTTGGCGCCGATCTTCGATACCTTTGCTGCCGATGTCGAAGCATTGATGAAACTGTTCCCCGCCAAACAGCTTGCGTGCGTCGCCCGTCAGCCGCCTGCGTGATGCCGACACTGTGTACGGACAAATCAACGGTTTGCTGGTCACCGCACGGGCAACAAAAATCTGAAGATTTCGGCGTCAGCTCCGCCGGCTACGGTGTGATGGCGGCGTGGACATCAGCCCGGTACGTCGACTTGCAAAACCCAGTTATCAAATTGCCGCCGAACTGGACATCGCCGGAGTCCATCTTAAAAGCCGCCGCGCGCCGATCTGGACGGACTTTTGGGATTACCGGGAGCGCATGGACGAAAGCATGAGTGGGCTGCGCTATCCCGAACCTCGAAATGGGCGATATGGGCGATGGTACGCTTTGCCGCCCTGAGTACGCGGCAGCGCGAAGTCTGGAATCTACACCCGCCTGCACAGCCATGCTCGCCAACTAAAAGTCAATCCGATTCCCGTCTGCAAAATTCCCGAAGAGATGCTGAAATAAGCGAAAAGTGTCGTCTGAAACGGTTTCAGACGCGCAGGACGACCTTTTGATAGCTAAAGAGGGTTGAAATCGTCAAAACATTGCTCGGAAAATATCAGATATGAAGCTACAGCAGGTTGCACAAATTACCCTGAACTTATCAAACCCCGCCGTTTTGTGTAAAAATACTGCAATGGATTACTCACCAAAATCTACATCCCTTACTTTCCAAAAAGCCTGAGCCGACGCGGATTTCGTCCTTATCCTAAACGCACCTTAATCAAAGATTCCCCGCGGCGCGGTGGCAAAAACGAGGCGGCAGAACGCTTCGACCTGATTATCGCCATATACGCCTGCAGCGAGACCGAAGCACTCTGCAGCTTTCAGCGGCCGCTTACCACTGGCTTTCGCAAGTCCATATCTATATCGGCTTTTGATCAAACTTCGGCATCTTCTGGCGCCACAGCTTTACCCGTGAGATGGGCATACGCATATACGGAACGTTTGGTGCCCGTCCGATAAAGGAGCTTCGCCAGCCTGCGCGAGAGTGTTTCCTCTCATCTTTTCCATTCGGAAAACGACGACAGATGGCTGCAAACCTCAGCATCCGCCAATGGATTTGAGCCTGTACGGCCTGGATCCGCACCAGCGTCAGATTCCCACCTTTGCTGCACAGACGCCTGCCGCCAGTTGGTTGACGTCGTCTGCGCGCCATCGAGGCGCTCGCCATTTGGATTTGCCTCGAGCTTTACCGAACCCGACCTCATCCACGCATCGCCCGCGCCTGCGCCGGAAGCCGATCGCCTTCGTCGCCTCCAGCGAACATTGCTCGCTGGTCGAACACCACCGCAGTGATGGCCAGCTCATGACACCGCCCACCTTTGGAAGTCAAGTGTTCGACCAGTGCAGCAAGCAAATTGACCTATCTGCGTCGCAAAGCGAACGGGCGCAGGCCTCAGTGCTCGTCCGTCAAAGTCGCTTCCACCTGCTCTCCGGGCGCACAGCAGACCATAGGTCGTCTGAGCTAGCTCACCGACACCAAACCGGTGCCGCAACCGCAACCGCCTCACCATTTACCCCGATGAATTCCCTCATCTACGCCGCGGTCGAGCACTACAGCACCCGCCATCTGCGCCGCAGCAGCATCCGTATGCCTGCCCGCAGCATCATCACCGAAAACAAAAGCCACCACGGAGAGCACTACATCACCGCAACCGCAAAGCTAGTCATTTCAAAATGTTCTACCTGCGCGGCGGGCGGTGGCGCGACTATCGCAATGGTACGCTGTATAAAACTATATCGGCTCACCTCGGCTTCAGCGCCCCTTCGTGACTTCTAGCAGGCTTTGCAACGACGGTTGTGGCATGACGCGATCATCTCATATGCCGTACCGCACTGTCGCCACCAAACAGCCTGCCATGACCGCCGCCAGCTGTCGCGAACAGGTCGATCTCAGCAGAGCGGCGGTGCGGTGGACAACAAACTTGCCAAGCTCGCGTGTAGACGTATGTCGCTTCCGAAAGCGCCAGCCGTCTCTCGTGCAACGTTTCCATCGCCATCCTTTTCGGCGTGTGCGCCATATCGACTCGGCTAACGCCCATCTGAACCACGACAGCGATACTCGGTGCCCACACCACCGCCTACGGGGTTCGAGTCGCGGAGACATCATCAATCATCCGACCCTGCTGGTATGCCGCGTTATTGCGGGCTTGTGGCTGGTTCCTGTTCGGCATCATCGCGAGGCTAACTTTCTGACAACCGGGTGCCGTATCTATCTCAGCCTGCGCCAACGCCTGCCCTTCAATCCCTTATTGCGCAAAATCATGCGCCCCATTACCCTGCCGCGTTCTCTCGCCGCCTCACATCCACAAACAACACTTACGGCCTCGCTGGTCGGCAACTTCATTTCGGCGGGCGCCTGGGCATGCGGCTATTTTGGCCACCCTCCTCGGCCTGCCGCTGGACATCCGCCATGTCGCCTTCTCCTCCGCCAGCTCGGCTATGTACGCCGTCAAAGCAACAGTCGGCTTGCGCAGTACATTCATGCGCCGGCATTTGCAGCGTCCTCGCCATCCGGCTCGTCAACCCTCACGTGAGCTTCACCTCGCTGTCGCTGAGCGCTCGCGCGGCTTTGAAAATCGGCAGCGTCGGCACCTTTGTGCAAAAGCTACAACGGCAGATTAAAGCCAACCTGCGCTGATATTGTCCCGGTTACGCCGGTTCAAACCAAAGAGCCGCAAAGAGCAGGGAGAGCGTTACAAGCAATGCTGCCAGACAGCGCTGTCAGTGTTCAACTTCATTTCAGACGACTTTCCCGCCATGCCCATCCTCGCGGTGAACACCCCGCCCGCCCCCGCCAGAACTTGCCCACACTATTGAGACACGTTCCGCTGCCGCTGCATCGGTTTGCCTGTCTGCCGAAACCGTATTCGATTTTCCTTGTCCGATGCCCTGACCCGAGGCTGGAAGGTCGTCTGAAAACCCGCACCGCCCAAGCCGCCGTAAAGTGCCTTCAGTTCCAACAGCGTCAGCTTCCTGGACCAAAACCTGTTGCCCGTCGCGCATCTCGGCTTGTCCCGCCGCACTGCGCCGACAGCGTCTGCACGAACATTTCGACCATATCGAATGGCAGACCGAAGCCGTACCGCGTTGCCGCCCAAGCCCGTCAAACCTTGGTTCAGACGACCCTCAATCTACCACTCCGCCTGAACACGCGCGTGCTGTCGGCGCTGGGCACTGCCGGCGTGCTACGACCGCCACGCAGCTGGCAGAACACGGCGTGCACATTACCGTTGGAAGCGGGCAGCGGCGCAAGGCGGCAGTGCGCAGCCGCACAAAAGGGCTTATCTACGCGAAAATCCCGCCGCGACACCGAGCAGCTGAACTGCTGCTGATACAGGCTACATGCACCACCGCCGCCTGCCGTAAGACCTGATGCCCGATTCCGACGCCTGGGGCGGCGACGGCGGTGTGCACCTCAATGGCCGAGCCGAACGCAAACGGCAATCAGGAATTGGGTTTGCGGCATCATCACGCCTACCTGCGCAGCGTCTCCGCCGACGAAGCTGCGCAAATCGCGAGCGCATAGACGTCTTTTCAGACGGCCTCTACTGGCCGCAGGGCGTAAGGGCTGAACCCGCCCGCCGGTGTCCGCGCCTTGCTGAGATCATCCGCTGATTGCGTTGCACGAAGACACGCCCCTATCCTCCGCCGAGGTACGATGCAGGCACCGACTGGACGGCGAACCCGCCGCGCGCGCAGCTTTCAGCGCAAGCTGGCATCATTTTGCTGTCTGGGTGCTGCATAGCGCGAACGCCGCCGCGCGCAACATCTCCGCTCACCACCGTTCCGCCAAATCCGCGTGGGCAGTTCGGCGTAGCGGCGGCAAGCAGTCGAACGCACTGCGCTGCAGCCCCAGTCCGGCGAAAGCCATCAGCCTCGAGAGCTGGCAGGGAGTCTGTTTGCGGCGCAACCTTTCGTGCTCAACAGCAACGACGACGCCCGCATCATCCGCACGAAGAAAGGCGCCAACGCGCCGCTCCCAGCAACAACTCAGCCGCCATTGGCGCAATCATTGTCTGAACAAAGAGCCGCTGACGGTTCGGATTTCAGACGACCCTTTAAAGCAGCGCAGAGGACACGCGCGCCCTGCGCCGCGACAGCCCCGACCACCTGCCCGTCGTTGGCGCGCTCGGCAAACATCGCTGCCAGACGACCTCTACGCCAAACTCGCGCTGGACAAAAACTACCGCCTCGACAACGTCCCCTGCCTACCTGCCGAACGCCTACGTCAACACGCCCACGGTAGCGCGTGCCTCGCCACCGCCCCGTCTGCGCCGCCGCCGTTGCCGCGACATCTTCAGCGTGCCCCAACCCCTGTCCCAACGCCTGCGCACCGCCCTGCACCCCAACCGCGCCGTCATCCGCGCCAGTCGGCAGCAGCCGCTGCTTTGATGCGCGGGGTGCCCCAAAGCTGCCTGCCATGAGCTGTCAATCGACTCCGTTCTCACTATAATGTCGCATCCCATGCCCATACGGAACAGGCCGTCTGTTTTCCAGACGACTGTTTCTTTATTCCCTTTTTGAAAGTCCGCAAACACTTATGCTGCTCGACCTCAACCGCTTTTTCCTTTTCCGTCTTCCTGAAAGTCCGCCTGCGGCCGCCCTTGCCCTGCATGCTGTTGGCGCAGGTCGCGCAGGGTGGGCATCTTCAGTCGATACCGTGATGCGTGCGAGCATGGAGGACTTGGCAGCGGTGGCGCTGGGCAGCAGCGCGTTTGCCACGGCTTTATACTACGTTTATGGGCATTATGCGGCGCTGAACTCGCATTGCCCAGCTTTTACGGCGCGGGTAAAACCGACGAGTAGGCGAAACGGGGCGGCAGGGGATTTGAGTTCGGGCTGTTTTTGGGATTTTCGGCATGGTATTGATGTGGACGGCGATTACGCCGTTCCGCAACTCAGCTGACCTTGAGCGATTGCATGGGAAGGCACGATGGCGTCATATACGCCACCAGCCTGGCGATGCGGCGGCAATGGTGTTTCGCGCCTTACGCCCACGCAGCTGAACCGCCCACGCCTGATTATGTTGGTCAGCGCGGCGTTTGTGTTGAACGTGCCGCTGAACTATATTTTCGTTTACGGCAAATTGTATACTCTGCCGGTGGCGCAGGCTGCGGACTGGCGACGATGGCGGTAGTTGGTTCAGCGCGCTGGCGTTGTGGTTATATCACCTAAGGAAAAATTCTTCCGCCCGTTCGGACTGACGGCAAAAGTGTTAAACGGCCGGATTTGGGCGGTGTTCTTTGGAAAAGTGGCGACCCATCGGGCTGTCTTATGGAAGCCAGCGCGTTTTCGTTTATCGTGTTTTTGATTGCGCCTTTCGGCGAGGATTATGCAGGCGGCGCAGCGGGTCAGCATCGGTTTGTCGGGGATTCTCTACATGATCCGCGAGCGTCGGCTCGGCGGGGACGGTGCGCATCGGCTTTTCGCTGGGGCGGCGCGAATTTTTCGCGGGCGCGTTATATTTCGGGCGTGTCGCTGGTGTTGGGCTGGATGCTCGCCGTGATTACCGTGCTTTCTTTGGTATTATTCCGTTCGCCGTTGGCAAGCATGTACAACAATGATCCGGCGGTTTTAGGCATCGCCGCCACCGTCTTACTGTTCGCCGGCTTGTTCCACGCGCAGACTTCACCAACGTATCGCATCCACTGCCTGCGCGTATAAGATCACCAAAGTACCTGATGTACATCCACGCCGCTGCCTTCTGCTGCGGTCTGCTGCGGGACTACCCGCTCGCCTACCGTTTGATATGGGCATTTACGGCTTCCGGACGGCATTGATTGCCTCGCTCACCATCGCAGCCATCGCCTTGGTGTGGTGCTTGGAATTGTGCAGCAGGGAGATGGTCAGATCGCATAAGGTCGTCTGAAATTTCCATGGGTAGGATGAAGTCTGCTAATTACAATATTAATAGATGATGTGGCAGGTTGAGCTGGGAGGATTTAGAGTTTTGAAGGAGAGAGTTTGGTGTTTTTAGCTTAATCTCTATTTCTAACCTAAGATAAAGAAACCGTTATGTTTAGTATTTGTTTATCTAATTTTAAAGGGTTTATCGGTGATAACCATCAGATTAATTTTAAGATTCCTGATGGACTTTTCGCTGGGTAGTGGTTTAAATATATTCGTTGGAAAAACAACTCTGGTAAGTCCTCTATTTTTGAGGCGGTGGTTTTTACGAAACGGAATCAGGAAAATTGATCGAATTAGAAGCAAGCGTGAAGATAACACCTGTAGATCATGCCTGCGTGAACTCACTCGTGATATTCAAAACTCATTAATCATTTTTGTTCAATAATAAATGCAGCTTTTACCGGTTCAATCACGGTACATAGTGGCTTTAGAGCAAGAAGAAGTTGATTAGATTGTAAACAATTAGATTTTATGGAATGAAAATTCACAGGATATTTCCAACCCTAAGTGGCATTGATGCACCATTCAAAAACTCTTTTGAGACAGAGTGTTTATCGAGCAGATACAAATCCTAATAATGAGGCAACTTTTGGTTTTCGACAACTCTTTTGCGGAATGTTATTAAAAGAAATTGCACAGGCTCACATTACAACTTCTGGATAGAGGAGTTTCCAAGACAGTTTTAACAGTGTTTTTAATAATCCTGATTCAGAGTTACGTCAGTGCAGTCGTTGAACAGAAAGTTCAGCGTATTTTTACAGAACAGTTTGGACAAGCAGATATTCATTTTAGATTTGATGAATTGAAGATTGATTCATAAAAGTGCATCTATCTTCATTGACGATGCAATGGATATCCCGATGTCTGAAAAAGGCAGTGGAATGCAACGTTCAGTCGCATTAGTCTTTTACTTCAAGTCTATGTGAGAAGAATTGGCACATGATAAAGGCGAGGTCAGCTAAAGCTGTTTTATTTGTTTATTGATGAACCTGAGCTTGTTTACATCCAAAGGGCAAAACTAAATTACTTGAGGCGTTATTAGAAATTTCCAAAAACGAAACAAGTATTTTTGATTCGCATTCTCCATATGGTTACACCTCATTTAAGTAATGTCGGTCTGTTTATTTTAGAAAAAGGACAGGATCAGCAATATTGTTGAAGTATGCTTCATTGGAGCCAATGTTTTCCTTGGAGTCCAACTTGAGAGATTAATTTGCGTACTCCCTGTGAATTACGTAATGAATTATACGGAAGATTACAAGATAAAAATGGAAAATTTAGTAGAGAGATTTTGAACAATGATTGTGCTCAAGAGTCCAATTCAGTAAACATTGGACTAGAGTAATAGTGATGGCACGGTTAGACAACCATATCCCGTAAAAAGCTTACGAAGCATTTATCCATAGCATATTCATCATCCTGAAAATCGACAAAATACACTTTATACAGAGAATGAACTTAAGCAATCTATTGATGATTGGATTATTATCGCCGCTCTTAAATTTAAGAAACAAAAGTGCGGTCGATTCTCCAACAGCTTTTCAAAACGTCATTGACCAGCACTTTCCAGCAAAGAAAATTCAGTTATTCAAATTTTTGGGTAACTGTCAATGATGAAACTACTTTGATCGCCTGCTGAAATAAGGACAATTTGAGGATAAACAACGATAAATCCGTTTCATCTTTTATTTTGATAAAAATATTTTAAAGTTTAAACCTACAACCCTCTGATCATCCAAACCGACCTCACCCCCTACCACTTTTCGGCACTTTCGGCGGCAAGCCAAGCCTTTATAACGGCACGCCGCGACGAGTTGCGCGACATCGTCAGACTGCGGTTCGACCGCAATACCGTTTTGTAAACTCAAAGGGCGGCTAGCAGTACGGTGCAGGATTACGCGGGACTGGTCGTCCATATGGAAAACAAAGGCATGCGCGATGCGCGTTCAGACGACCTCGTTTACGATAGAGCGCAGGCGGGCGAAATCTGGCACGATTTTTGTGCACACTGTACGCGCTGAGCTTGATCGGTCTGGAAAAAGTCTACAGCCTGATTCGGGCTGCATCGCCCGTGCAGAACATCGGCGCATACGGCGTGGAAGCGAGACCGGATTCACAGCGTGCGCTGCTTCGATTTGAATACGGAAACCTTGTCGGCTTTCCAATGCCGACTAGCCGCTTCGCCCACCGCGAAAGCCTGTTCAAGCAGGAGGCAAAGGGCGTTATGTGATTGTTTCGGTCGTGTTCGCCCCTGAAAAGAGCGTTCAGGCGAATTTGGGTTACGGCGTTTGGCGGCCGCCGTTGCCGAACGGCGGAGCAGAATGCCGACGGCGAAAAGACGTTCCGATGCAGTGTGTGCAGATCGCAGACAGTAAACTTCCCAATCCTAACGTACTTGGTAATGTCGGCGTTTCTTTAAAAGCGTCGTCAGCGCGGGAAAAGCTGCGCCCTGTTGCAGCATCCGGGATAGCGCGCTATCCGCAGCCTGACTGGTTAAATCGCACTCGCGCTGCTGGCTGATCGACCAATGCCATCAGGCTTCCGATCAGCGGTCGCGGCGTGCACACGACAGGCAGGCGGTTTTGCGGTGAACAAAAACAATGCCTCTTCAGACGACATCCGAAACTGGCGCAACACGTCTGCAATACAGTATTTACTCGATTTTCGGGTAGAATACGCAGAACAATTGCGTCTGCCGCTGATATCAGCCTGTAAATCGAGGGTACGCCGTGACCCGCATTGCAAAACCAATGACACACCCGCATCATCGACGCGCCAGCTCGCTTTTTCAACGAGAAGGCGACGCAACATCAGTACCAACCATATCGCGGCGCATTTTGAAGCGTCAGTCCGGGCAACTCTATTACCACTTCCGCAACAAAGACGAAATCATCGTCCAACGTTACCGGCAGATGGCCCTGCTGGATACCTGAATGAGCTGTTGCAGCGTGATGGAAGACTCCATCAATTATATGGCGGGCATTTACGATGTCATGGGAATACCGCCCTCTTTAGCGACGTGAACACCTGCTTGCACGCATTATGAACTATTGGGCGAACACAATACCTTCACCCAAGCCAAAGTCTCCCGCTCTTGGTCAACCTGCTCACCCAGCTCAGCGGATTGAACATCATCCAAGCCGACTAAACCGCCATGACGGCCTCGACAGTCAATATGTGGATGCAAACACTGGTTTGACTTCGACGGCCTGCGCGGACGCACCAAAGCTGACCGAAGACCGCGCGGCGTACGTCGTACTTAAAGCGGGCTATTCTGCCGAAACACCGCGAGGAATACGACGGAAAATAGGCGGTGCGCGATCGCAATTTCCATGCGTCTGAGCTGTTTTCAGACGGCATTCATCTATAAAACATGATAAACCCTCTTTCCACCTCCTGACGCATCCATCTTGGGCCTAGGGCTTCCTCAGCCGTCCTTTGCGCAGAAACTTTACGAACACGGCAGGCGTTGCCGCCGTCGTCGCAGCCCTGACTTCGGACGATATCAATCTGCACCGCCTCGACACTCTCCGACCTCAATCAAACGACAGTGCGTTTCCGAGTGCGGATCAGTACCTGTGATACCACCATTTGGCGGCACCGCGCCGATGACCCGTTTGGTTCTGTCTTTTGCCGCCATCCTCGCTGACGCATCACGCCGACACCGTCAAACAATGGGGCAGAACTTGCCGGGCGTGTAACGTGCAACACCTGATTTCATGCGCGGCACCAGCGTTTAGGCGGCGATAAAGCGCGCGGGATGCGACGACTGCCACACCGACCCGCAAAACCGGGTCCGCCCGGCGAAATCCTTGCTGCCGAACAATAGCTGCTCGACAGCGGCGTTCCGAGCAGCCATCCTGCGGCTGGGCGGGCTTTAGCGCCGAACGCCATCCCGTCAGCCGCCCCGTTCAAAAACGCAAAACATTCGGGGCGGCAACCAGCCCGTCAATATCGTTCACCGCGATATTGCCGTCGAAACTCCCTGTTTCAGACGAGCCCTCCACCCCAACGGCAGGCGCATCCGCAACATCGTCGAACCACGCCCGACCCGCCACGCGATTTTCACACGCCGGCGCTGCCAAACTCCGACCTCCCGCCGCCCGATTTCACACCCGACGACACAGGCGGCGGCAAAAGTGTAAATACCGTTTCCGCCGACGGATTAAGCCCTGTAAAATTTGGCGCCCGCGACCGTTTCAGATGACCTTTCGGCAGCAGCAAACCAAAACCAAAAATACAGTCTTACTTAACATAGTGAGTCGACAAAATCAGGATAAAGGCGGCATCACCGTACAAATCAAGTTCACCCACTATACAACCCCAAGCCCGAAAGTATCGAGAACACCCTATGTCCGCCCTATTTCCCGTTATCAACCACCCGATTACAGCAAAATCGGAACATCAACCAGACTGTCCGCCTGTCAGGGCAAAACCCTGAGCCTCAACCTCGCAGTTCGACGACCCGGACGCAGTCAATCACGATGGCTTCGCCGAAGCCGCCGACCAACCGCCGACACCCTCATTACTCTTCCGCAAAGCGCTATCCGCAAAATCCTGACCGGACAAGAACCCGGCGTCGGCGACATCAGCCTCGAAGGCGACCTCCTGCTCGGCATGACCGTCCTGCCCATACTCCAGCGCGCTTACTACGCTGCAGACGACCTCGCCCCGGCATCTTCGGCGACTCACTCGCAAGCAGCATCAGCGGACGCGCTGCAAACATCGGACAAACTCATCGGACAAAGCATAGCCGAGCAAATCAGCGACTTTTCCCGCAGGAACCCCGAATCCCCGTTATCGTGCGCACCCCGTCCGCTTGGATGGAGAAGTGGACAAACTGCGCGACGACGTGCCCGTCTCAACGAACGCCTGATGACCAGCTCGAACGCGACATCTGGATACAGACTAACTTTCAGACGACCCTATGCCCTATGAACAGCCGTTTGCAACATCGGTATCGTAGCCCGCCCCAATACCCCGAAAGTCAAAACACCGCCCACACCTCATCCAATTCCTGCGGGGACACGGCTTTACCGTCTATCTTGACGAAATCGGCGCAGAAGAACGCTGCATCTATGTTCAAAGATACCGTCGGCTGCCACATCATCAACAAATCCGACTTGGGCAAACACTGCGACCTCGTCATCGTCCTCGGCGGCGACGGCACATTCCTCTCCGTCGCCCGCATCTGCGCATACCGTACCCGTTATCGGCATCAACGAGGGCATTTTAGGCTTCCTCACCCAAATTCCTCGCGAAAAACATGACCGAAGAGCTGCGAGTCAATCCTCGAAAGGCAAAATACCCGCCGAAGGCATCCTCATCGAGGCCACCTCGTCCGCGCGAGGCGAGCCATCCACCGCGCCCTCGCCCTCGACGATGCCGTCCTCTGCGCGCGCGGCGGCGCGGACAAAGATGATAGAGTTCGAAGTCTTCATCAACCAAGAATTCGTCCATACCCAACGCTCCGACGGCCTCATCGTCTCCACACCCCACCGGCTCCACCGCCTACTCACCAGCCGTCTGGCCATCGTGCAGGCAGGATTGCACGCCTTCACCCTCTCGTGCCCATCGCCCCAATCATGACCAACCGCCCCATCGCCATCCCCCGATACCTCGAAATCGAAATCCTCGTTACCCAAAGCGGCGATGCCCGTGTTCATTTCGACGGACAATCCTTTATCGACGTGCAAAACCTCGACCGCATCATCATCCGCCGCTACCACAACCCCCTGCGCATCCTCCATCACCGACTACCAATACCCGAACCCTGCGCCAAAAATTACACTGGGGCGAACAGGCTCGTATAGGCAGGTCGTCTGAGCGCGATTTCAGTTTTCAGACGACCTCATCATCTCCAAACCCTTCCCCCATTCCCAAACCAACGCCATCCCGTATCTAACAGCAAACGGACAACCCAAAACCACGCATCCACCCTTTATCAAAAACGTCCCCAATCATGAACCGACAAACTACACTCCTGCTGACCACTTTTTCACCTGATTTTCATCGCGCTCATCATGCTCGGCGGCTACCTAGCATCCAGAGCAAACAATTCGTCGCCGCCTTCCTGCGCTCGGCGCCGTCTTCGCTCAAATCGGCAGCCTCGCCTCTACATTCTCGCCATAAAGCCCGCGCACAAATCATGCGCGCGCAACAAACCAGATCCCGTTAAGGAAAACCCATGTTCGACAAAAATCGTCCTCGCCAGCGGCAATGCAGGCAAAACTCAAAAGAATTTTCCGCCTTTTCGCCGATTTGAACATCGAAGTCCTGCCGCAATCCCAGTTCGACACGCCAGAATGCCCTGACCGTACCATACCTTCGTCGAAAACGCTCGCCAAAGCCCGCCACGCCGCCAAACACAGCTGGCCCGCACTCGCCGACGACTCGGCATCTGCGCGCCGCATTAAACGGCGCACCGCGCGTCCTCTCCGCCCGCTATGCGGAGCAAACCCCAAATCCGATGCCGCCAACAACAAGCGCCTTTCAGACGACCTCGCCGCCAAGCCGACAAAAGCTGCCACACGTCTGCGTCCTCGTTCTCGTCCGCCACGAAAACGACCCGCAGCCCATCATCGCCGAAGGCATCTGCTGGGCCAATGGCAGGCAAGCCGCGGAACCCACGGTTTCAGCTACGACCCGCATTTTACCTGCCCGAACACAACTGCACCGCCGCCGAGCTTGCCCCGAAATCAAAAACGCCGAAAGCCACAGAGGGCAGGCGTTGCGGGAGTGTTGAGAAAAATCAGAAGCCCTCTGAACAACAAAAACGTCGTCTGAAAACCCGCCACACCGTTTTCAGACGACGTTTTTCATCCCGTTTATCCGTAAAACGCACCACCAAAGGAACAAAACTTATAAAATCAAAAACTTATAATATCACAGCAAATATCCTTACTCAAAAATCCCCCATCACGAAAAACATAAAAACATTCTACAAACCACTCCTTGAAAATTGATTGCGATCCGCACCCGACGGAGCGCCTGTTACAAGACAATACAAGGAGTCATCACGCGAAACTACCCCTTCAAAACCATCGTCGCCTGCCTCGGTATTTTTGTGGCACAGCCTGCACCTGTGGGCAGCAGATGCAGTTACCCCGACACCGCCGTCCTCGACACTATCGAAGTCCGCGGCAGACGCCTGACCAAAGACCAGAGGCGAAGCGCAGCAATGCAGCAAAAACGTCTCCAACGCCTATCTCGGCAAAGAGATACCTCGAACGCTACCGCCCCGATGCCGCCCGGCGACATCCTCAAGGGCTTAACGGCGTGTACAACATGAATACGCGTACGGCAGGTAGCGCAATTACGCCCAATATCCGCGGTATTTCAGGAAAGGCGCATTGCTCGTAACCATAGACGGTATTGAACAAACGGTTGATGTTTGGCAAAACAACTACTGGCATTTCCGACCGCAATTATATTGATCCCACACTTTTACGCAGTATCTCGGTGAGAAAAAGAGCCCGTCGATGACACGCGGTGTCAAATCAGGGTGGGCGGTTCGGTCGCCATTCAAACCATCGAACCTGAAGACATTGTTCGCGAAGGATAGGGGATACAAATTGAGGGCAGTTGACAATACAGTAAGCAGCCAGAAAGCCTTCTTAAATATAAAGGTTGGCCCGATTATCGCACCCTTCCAGGCAATCCTACTGCCGATGGTGCCATCGGAACAATAGGCAACGTTTTAGAAGACCCTTCAGGACAAAGCCGTTACTACTATGGATTGCAATTTGAAGACCGCTACCGCATAACCCGTTTCCGCAACCACAAACTGCGGAATTTTAAAAACGATCGTTCGGGCATGTTTTCGGCTGCATTTAAAAACCGATATTTCAGACGGTCTGATTGCTTACGGTATCCGTGAAAAAGGCAATTATTTCGCCGGCAAACACGCGGCGGGCGGGTATCTTAATAATCGGTGTACAAAAACGAAGATTCAGGCCATACCAATACCACTGCCAGCATGGTTCCCAATATGGCACGGTTTTATCGCCCAGGAAGAGAAGTAGTCAACAGTAATATTTCCAGCAAAAGTCTATTATTGAAAAATAACTGGCATCTTCCTGCCAATCAAAAAATCAGCCTTTCCTATATGCAGACCAGAGTGGATTTCGGTGAACACAACCCCTTCTACAGCAACCTTGCGCAGGATACAGCGACGATTTTTAATATCGGCGAACAATATCGCGAAGCCGCCATGCAAATGATGCCGATACAAGGTATGGAATCGAATATCCAAAAATAAAGCTTATAAAATCGGCTACGGGTGGAAACCCGAAAACAACAGCTGGATAGACCTGAATGCCAACATCTGGCGTACCCGCACCCGCAGCACGCGCTATCAGAACGGTGCCACTAGATTTATATGTCGATTATCCCCGACAGCAATTACGATAACTGGATACGTTGTTCGCGTGGCGAAATTCCACGGACGATGGCATTTTCATAACGCGAACTGCAGCAAATGATGGCCGAAGGCCTGATACCCGATAAAGAGCCATCAAAGAACCTCACGACGGCGATCCAAAGCTGGACGGCTACCGTGTGAAAAGCCGCAGCAGAACAACGCACCCGTTCGGTACGTACCGGTGCAGACCTCAGCAATCGCTTTCGTTTGGGTGATACTTTGTCCATGACCCTTTCTGCCAATGTGCAACATGAAAAACTGAATGAATTTACAGAACAATACAATAATGACTTGGATTTCGACGGCTTAAGCAATGCCGCAAGCGGAATGACCGCCCTCTCCGGTCCACGTTCCGCCGCCGCCACGAATGGGGCGCAGGAATGAGTATTCGACTGGCAGCCGACAGACCGTTTGAATATTCAGGCGGGCATACGCTACAGACAAATTCTGAACACGACGACATACTCGCCCAAAAACGCAAAGAGCGTAAAGAATCCTTCTACTCCATTACCAAAAGGTAATGAAGGATACGATTATCGGAACATACCTGCCCTACTATAAACTTATCGACAATCCTCAAGAAGTTGCCGATTATTTTGCCTATGACAACGCACCGACGAGCTCGGACGAGCAAGACAAAACTCGGTCAAAAGAAATTTGATACGGCTATCTTTTCGAGCTCCAGCAACAATATATTACGCAATCCAAAAAGGCAACCCTGCTTATGACATCGGAGAACCCAAGCACTCTACCGCTTGGAACAGGCATATACCCCCTTCCGCAACGGCAGATTTGAGGGTCCGGTTTTCCCAGACGGGATGTTTGACGAAAAAATCGCCAATCCCCAAGGACAAAACGGAAATTTTTACAAATACCTAATCCAACGGCATACTGATACCGCTGCCACAACAGACTATGAGGACAAAAAGAATTACCCGATAGAGGCCGGAGACGTGATAAAAGAAACGAAAAACCTCGCAGCAGACAGCGACGAAAACGGCCCTCCCCAAACACCTCAGGGCGCATGCTTGGTCTCCCATGCTTGCCCTCAGTTACGACCTGACGCAAAAACGGGCGGCTACACCTGAGGTGGGCGCAAGCAGTACGTTTTCCCACCATATACGAAGCCACTACCACCAATTCGTCGTGGGCGGACGCTTATTCCCAAGAATTTGATTTGAAGCCCGAACGCAGCACCAATTGGGAAATCGGCTATACCACAACTTCGCCCCTCGTTTCTAAACGCTGCGCCACGGCGACATCCGTCTGACCTACTACAACAGCGTGATAAAAATGCTATCGAGGCTGTCGTCTGAACGCAACCTCCAACAATACGATAAACGCCTTACCAGTGGTATCGAACTTCAAAGCCGCTTCGACAGCGGGAAATGGTTTGCCTCACTGGCTGCCAACTACCGCCTGAAACAGCGAGACCTGCGACAAAGCCACCGTATTCAACTCATGATTTACAGATCAACCGTATTCCTGTCTGCGTGGACGGAGGATTCGGCGCAACCCCGCTTCCATCAAAGCCGCCAGCAAAAATATTCCATCAATCTCGATGTCGGAACCCGCCGATTCAACGAAAAATTGGGATTGAGCTACGCGGCACTTATCACAGCAAAGCCGAAAACAAACAACAGGACAAGCTGGCCAAAAGCGGCGCACGCATCTACGAAGCGACAGGCCGCCCCACTGGCGTTCCGCCTTGGTTTGGACGTTTACGGACGCTACAACTTCGGCAAAAACCTGAGCATGAACTTCAGCGTCGGTAACCTGACCAACCGCTATTATCTCGATCCCATGTCCAACGTTCCCATCCCCGCACGGGACGGGCGGTTACCGTCAGTTTTACAGGCAAAATTCTGACGGGGCAATGCTTGAGAAGGTCCGGCGGATTCGCATTTGAAGTGCAACTTTCCATAACAGAAAAAGGCCAGTATGCGGTAGCATACGGCCCTTTCCTGCAGAAAGATTGCCGATGGGCTACACATAACTGACCCAAGACGAACGATACCATATCCAATACCTGTCCCGCCACTGTACCATCGCCGAAATCGCCAAACAGCTTAACCGCCACAAAAGCACCATCAGCCGTGAAATCAAACGGCACCATACCCAAAGGCAGCAATACAGCTGCCGAAAAAGCACAACTGGCAAAGCGGCTGACCAAACAGCGCCCGCGAAAACCCTATAAGCTCCAGTCGCGGGTGATTCAACACATTGACACCCTTATCCACCACAAACTCAGTCCCGAACAAGTATGCGCCTACCTGCACAAACACCACGGGATCACACTCCATCACAGCACCATTTACCGCTACCTTCGCCAAGACAAAAGCAACGGCGGCACGTTGTGGCAAAACCTCAGAATATGCAGCAAACCCTACCGCAAACGCTACGGCAGCACATGGACCAGAGGCAAAGTACCCAACCGTGTCGGCATAGAAAACCGACCCGCCGTCGTCGACCAAAAATCCCGTATCGGCGATTGGGAGGCCGACACCATCGTCGGCAAAGATCAGAAAAACGCATTATTGACCCTAGTCGAACGTGTTACCCGCTACACCATCATCTGTAAATTGGATAACTTAAAGGCCGAAGATACTGCCGGGCAGCTGTCAGGGTATTAAAGGCATATAAAGCCAGAGTCCACACCATCACCATGGATAACGGCAAAGAGTTCTACCAACACACCAAAATAGCCAAAGCATTAAAGGCGGAAACCTATTTTTGCCGCCCTTACCATTCTTGGGAGAAAGGGCTGAATGAGAACACCAACGGACTCATCCGGCAATACTTCCCCAAACAAACCGATTTCCGCAACATCAGTGATCGGGAGATACGCAGGGTTCAAGATGAGTTGAACCACCGGCCAAGAAAAACACTTGGCTACGAAACGCCAAGTGTTTTATTCTTGAATCTGTTCAAACCACTGGTACCCTAGTGTTGCACTTGAAATCCGAATCCAAGGTCGTCTCGAAAATTTCAGACGACCTTTCGATTTAAAAATTTACAAAAACAAAATAAAATAAATCAACGGTTGATAAATTCGACTAACGGTATTAATATCTATTCTCAATACAAAAAGATAAAACTTACAAAAATTTTCAATATTTTCTAAATTTAATTTAGATCACTTCACTACTCAAATAAAGAACAAAGATAGGTTTCAATTCAAGCCTCCTGCCGCAAAAATTTTGCGCCCTAACGCAAAACGGTCGTGCTGTTCCGCAAACGGCATATTCTTTACTAAAAGGTGATAGCAATGAAACTGAAATTATTGGTCACAGCTTTAGCTTGGGTCGTATCTGCAACCGTCCATGCCACCCCTTCAGGAGACTCTTCAAATGAATCCACTGTTGAAACAAGACTTCCTTCCACTGTCTTACCATTTGGTGCGGGTAAAGCAGCTTTGCGAATCAACAAAGGAGTAATCCGTATCAACATAGGCAACGGTCCGGTCAAATACATCAAACAATACGTAACTTC
>BNJS01001979.1_pt1 | contig 40692 bp, 58 predicted proteins | sample 8540461 | NCBI WGS metagenome assembly BNJS01 (sample SAMD00202454, study PRJDB9452) | human saliva metagenome | isolation source: human saliva | place: Japan
TCCATTTAATCACATATATTTAACTGAAAAATGACAGCTGTGACACTAATAGAATTTAACATTAAAATTATAGTTTTTATCTATAATTTTCAACTACTTTTGTTTAAACTGTAAATCGTTGATAAATCTAAATTTAATAAATGTAACTATTTAAACTAATTTACTTTTTTTAATTAACTTATAAAAAAATTCAATACTAAAATTTCATTAATTTATTTTATTCTTTTTAAGCGTTATTATCTTTATTTATACAATATTTCTTTCAAACTTTATTCTTTTCCGATAATATTTATAAAATAATTGTCCCCCTTCTCATAAAAAGGGAGACAATTAAACTATTATTTATCTTAATTATTTTTCTTTATTTTTACGTAATCTCGTAGCTACTGCTAATGCTACTAATCCAGCTACACTTGCTATACCTGTTTGACTTTCGCCTGTATTAGGTAGAGTATTTAATCCATTTGAATTAATGCTTGGACGTTGTAAGGAAGATTTGTTATTTGATGAACCTGGCACTTCATCTCCTGGGTTTCCTCCCAGATTTTTCCTGGGTTGTCTCCTGGAACCCCAGGTGGTATTTTTTTAAATTTCTCTAATTCTTTTCTTAAATCTTCATAACATTTATGTACTACATCTAATTTTTCTTTTTATTTTCAATAATTTATCATTCTCTAATGATAATATATTTTTTTCATCTGAATACTCTTTCTCTAAACGCTTTACTTCTTCCTCTATTTTTTTAAAGTTTTCAAAGTATTCTCTAAAGATAACTTATATTTCTTAGTTTCTAATAACTTCTGTATTATAGAATCTAAATCTTTTTCTTTCTTGTTCTAATTTATTTTTTTCACCAGATAGTTTAGTCTTTTAACGCAACCAACTAACTTCTTCTTTATTTTTGAATTTCTTGAACTTCTTTTTAATTCGTCTATTTTTGTCTAATTCTTTTTGTCAATATAGTGATTTCTTGAAGTTTTTGCTCATTTTGTTTAGTTAGTTTTTCTACTAATTCTTTAGATTGATTTAAATTTTTGTTCAGATTTACTTAGAATACTTTTTATTTTTTATTAAATCTTCATTTAATCGGTTAAGTTTTTAGTTTGACTTTTCTTCAAGTTCTAACTGTTTTTTTATTAAATTCATTTAATTTATTTAAAAGCCTCATCTCGCTTAAGATTTCTATACCTTACTGTTTCATTCCACACATATCTAAATGTAGTTTTCGGTAAGAATTTCACCCTTTTTTTCATTATAATAAAATTCTGAACGTTCTTTATCTCCATCTTTGTTTTCTGCTCTCGATAAAGAATATGAATCACTAGGGTTATAATAATACGTCTTCCCATCATACTCGTAGCTTCTTCTTTCAGTAGGACTAATTTCAGATGGAAGTGTTCCATAAATTCTTTTATCATTATCTGATACAAATGTTAGTATTCCATATCCATTAGTTGCCGATACAAACAAATCCAGTTCCTGATGCGGCTAATAAAGGTACTCTATGTCCATAATTTCTCACCGCTACATCTTCCAGACTCTCTTTTCCATAGCGACTTACATTACTATAATCATTAAAATATTGAAGGAGCTCAGTATATGCTATTTGTTTTTCATCCAATATTGATTTTTTTCTGGTAAAAGCACCTTGTGAGGCGTTTTTCTGTCGTATCCTTAAGTGAAAAATCACTTTCTTTCAATACCGTATCATGACTCAATTTATTATTTTTTGCCATTTCATTCGTTCTAGCTTGCCCATTTCAAAGCCTTCTCCGTAACTTCAGGAACTGGGATATCAATACCATTTATGCGACGTAATTCCACTAGATACTCTCTTATATATTCAGAAACTTTTTTTATAGTCTACACCATGAAGTTTATTAACATCTTCTTCAGAGTTTACTACTATTGTTTCAGTCTTTTTCTCCGTTAAAATCTATATTTTTCATTTGCAACTCGATATAATTTCTTACCACTCTTACTTATCCAAGATGATTGATCAGGTGATAGTGGAGTAGATATTAAGTCATAATCAGATACTTTATCTTCTTTTTATCTTATGTTCTACAATTTCAATTGTAAATTCAGGTTCTGAAATTTTTAGTTCATCTTCTAATTTATTTCTAGTTATTTTTTTCCATTCTCAACAAGAGCTTTCTTTTCTTTCTCTCCGTTAACTATTTCTTTTGAAATATCATTTATATTTTTTTCTTTGTATTTTTCTATATCATTTTCTAATTTCTCTATATTTAATTTTTTTCTTTTATCTAATTGAGAGTACACAATACCTGCTTTTTGCATTTTCTACTTTTTCTTTGATAGCATCTACAAGGCTTTGCTTAATTTTTGTGTTTTTCTTTAGATAAATCTACTACTTTCTCTTGATTTTTTTATTTCCTTTTTCTACATTTAGTACACTTGATTTGCTACCCTCAATTTTTCTTTTTCAAGTATTAGTTTATTACTATCTAAACTTTTAATTTTTTTCTTCAGTATTTTTTTATATTTTTGAGGATTAGCTTCTTCTTTAATTTTTTTAGCTAACTCAAGATCTTTATTTTTCAGCTTCAAACTCTTGAGCTTTTTTTAGTATAATCTTTATTTTTTTCTCCTCAACTAATTTTTTTCCTGATTTTTCAAACTCTACTTGTATCTTTTTCAAAGTTTTCTCTAGCTTTTATTTACTTTTTCTTCAGTTATAGGGGTATTCTCAGATTTAACACAACACTCATGCCCTGATTTATTTTTGAACATTCTCTGCATGTGCATCTGTTGAATTTAATGACACTCCTCCTACTATAGTTAATCCTAACAACACTGAAGCTGTACCTATTTTATTCTTCCTAAGTGAAATCTCTGTTTCCTTTTTATCATAATTCATTTCCTCCGTAAAAAAATATATAAATAATCATTTTATGATAATAATTTTTATCATAGAAAATTGAAGTTAACATAAATTACTAAGAAATCGTCACATTACTTAATATATAATTCATTTTTCACTTATTTATCTTATAAATATGACAAAACTGTCCTCTTATTTCTTTGGATTAATTATTATTAAAACTTATATTAATACGCTGAACATATAAAAAGAAACTAAGTCACTATGTAGTAAATTAGTTTCTTTAAAATATATTATTTTATAAATATATCTATTATTAAAATTCGATATCAATACCTGTCTTATTTGCTCTACAATACAATTCATAAGTTATATCCCTTACCTGTCTGTAATAAGGATCACCAGTAATCTCAGCAACAATATCTTCATATTTCAGAATTTTATTCGCTAGCACGACACCTTCTTTCTTATTTTGTAATAAATATGTAGAAGCTAATATTGCAACGATTTCCTTAGAAAAAGCAGCTCTATTCATTAATAGTAGATTTTCATTATATAGTTTAAGTGCCTCTTTACATCTCTTCTCTCCCAATTCATAGTAACCCGCTCTTACTAAGAACAATATCGCTACTTTTAACAAATCACAATATACAGCACTCATATATTTACTCAAATAATTTCTTACTGGGATATTTTTAAAACAATCTTCAATAATCCTTTCAATATATTCTACTGAATAATCACCTTTTTGATGCCGAATATATTAAAATGAACAGTCCATAAATTTCATCAAATCTCAATTTATTCAATGATTCAATTCTATTCTTTATTATTCTTCTATTCTCTTCAAATAACTCTTTATCCTCTTTCCAAAGAATATTATTTAAATAAATCAATATAGTTAATCTTTTACTAAAAATCTATATCTTTTATTCTTCAGCTCTTTTTACATTCATTAACTAACTTTGACGAAGAACCTGATTGCAACAGCTTCTGTAGTCTATTAGCAAATTCTGTAGTTTGTGGGTCTGTATGATCATAATAAAAAGTAAAATAATCTAAATAATTGATATCTAAATTTTCTAATAACTTTTTCGAATGTAGCTATAGATATACTTGTTTCATCCACCTCAAAACGCATTAATATTCACGTAGAGATAACATCACCTGCGATGTCTTTTTAACTTATATTCTCTTTCTTCTCTTAGTTTTTAAAAATACTTCCATGTAGATTCTTCTTATCGATTCCTTATCTCCTAAAGTTTAATATTAAGAATAATCTATAACTATTTTTTTCAATAAATACATTAAAAAAATTATTAAAATAATCCTTTCTCATATATTTTACCATTAAATTAATACTTATTTTAATTACGTGACAAATGCGTCATATTCTAATATATTTTTCTTTATATCTATAAAAATAACTACTATACGTGACATATTCGTCACCTTTTTCCTATGTTTTTCAATCTAATTTTTACAAAAATATACTTCGAGGGTATAGTTACAGTTACCTCGAAGTTCATCTCTATTTTTATATTAGATTATTTCCATAAATCTTCTAGTAAGTGAGTTTGAGTTCTGTCTGGTCCTGTAGAGAATACAGAGATTTTAACTCCTACTAGTTCTTCTATTTTTTCTAGATATTTTCTTGCATTTTCAGGAAGTTCATGTAGTGATGTTACCCCTGTGATATCTTCATCAAAGCCTGGTAATGTTTCATAGATTGGCTTACAATCTTTAATGATGTTTTCATTAGCTGGGTATTCTGTAAGAATTTCACCTTTATAGTCATAAGCTGTACAAATTTTAATTTCTTTAAGACCTGAAAGTACATCTAGACAGTTTACTGACAGATTAGTCATACCTGATACACGAGCTGAATGACGCATTACTACTGTATCAAACCATCCAATACGACGTGGACGTTTTGTTACAGTTCCATATTCGTGTCCAATTTCACGAATTCTAGAACCAATTTCATCGAATAATTCCGTTGGGAATGGTCCATCACCTACACGTGAAGTATAAGCTTTTGAAATTCCTAATACTTTAAGACCTTTTGTTGGAACAAATCCATTACCTACAGTGATTCCTCCAGCAGATGGATTAGATGATGTAACATATGGATATGTACCATGATCAATGTCTAGCATAACACCTTGAGCACCTTCGAATAAGATATTTTTATTTTCATTTTGTGCATCTTCTAATACTTTAGAAGTGTCTGTAACATATTGTGCTAATTGTTTTCCATATTCGAAGTATTCATTGAAGATTTCTTCTACTGTGAATCCTTCAGTTTCATAGATTTTTTCGAATAGTTCATTTTTTTCTTTCAGATTTTGCTCTAATTTTTTCTTGAATAGATCAGCATCTAATAAATCTGCGATACGGATACCACAACGTTTATATTTATCTACATAACATGGTCCGATACCTTTTTTAGTAGTACCAATTTTATTTTCCCCACGACGAGCTTCTTCAACTTCATCAAGTTTCAAGTGATATGGTAATACTACATGTGCTCTGTTAGAGATTCTTAATCCATTGCAAGTAACTCCACTTTCTTTAAGTCTATCAATCTCACCACAAATCCACTTAGGATCTACTACAAGACCATTTCCGATAATTGAAAGTTTTTCTTCATTAAAAATTCCAGATGGGATTAATTGAAGTTTGTAAGTTTTTCCATCAAACTTAATAGTATGTCCTGCGTTGTTCCCCCCTTGATAACGAGCAATTACATCAGCACGTTCTGCTAAAAAGTCGGTAATTTTACCTTTACCTTCGTCTCCCCATTGTGAGCCTACTACTACGATTATTGACATAAATTACGCCTCCTGAAAGCAATTATTTTTTCCATTAATAATTATAACACAAATACAGACGTTTACAACCATTTTTTATAAAAAACTCAAAATTATCGGACGATATAGTATATTTTCACACTTTGTTCATTTTTATGCGCTTTCATTAAAAACAATTAGTAATAATCTATTTATTAAAAAAATTGCAAGAGGCTGACCCAAAAGTCATAAAATTTAACAAAGTGTATATGAGAACTCATAGACGCAGTGGTTTATTGATTGTAAATGTCAATATAAAAATGTACAAAAGTGACAAAAATAAAAATGTACAATTATTCAAAACTAACATGATTTTTTTAATCGATAAAATTACCTATAATAGGTACTACATAAGCATGATGAAGTAGTCTGTCAAGTATAGCCGAAGCCACTTTGTCATCGCTAAATAATGTAGCCCATTCAGAAAAAGGAATATTAGATGTGGCTATTATACTCTTCTTTTCATAACGCCGGTCTATTAATTGAAATAATAACTTTTCATCACCTTTTTCTAAAGGTAAACTAGCCAATTTCATCTATAATCAATAATCTATACTTTGAATAGTGTTTTAATCAGTTGCTCTAGCCTATTTTTCAGCTAAAGCAGCTTTTTAAATTTGCTATTAAATCATGACATTTTATAAAGTATGTTGAATATCTAGAACTAGCTGCCAATCTTCCAATAGCTGTTGCTAAATGAGTCTTTCCAACACCACTATTACCTATAAATATTAAATTTTTATTGTTTTCTATAAAATTTAAACTAGCTAAGTTCCTTATTTCTAATTCATTTATATCAGAATTGAATGAAAAATCAAAATCATCTAATGATCTATTATAAGGAAAAATTAGCTACTTTTAATCATAGATTCTTTTTACATTTTGTTTTTACATCTACTTCATAGTCTGTTAGTTTTTAATAGAATATCTATTACTGACATTGTTCTATTTTTGAGTTAATTCTATTATCTCATCTAGTCTGTGATTAAATTGCTTTAAATTAAGATATTCTAAATTCTCTTTTAATCTAGTATAATTGAGATCTATTTGTTATCATTGAATCGTTCTCCTATTATCGCTAGATTTCTTTTTAGTTTGTTCTTTTAATTTCATCTATATCATTCCAAGTGTGTTTAACAAATTGCTCATAATGAGCTTCTTTATAATTTAACTTTTTCTCACTTATTAAATGACTTACCACCAATTTCATGTTATCATATAGGTATAAATAATTATCTTCTACTTGTAGATTTAGTTTCTTACCTATATATTCAATTGGTACTGAATATTGATTAGATTTATGAAATCATTGCTTGTTTATTTACTTTTACTTGTAGGGTTGTTATTTTATAGTGATTCCTTATTTTTTCATGTGGTAATGGTAGTAAGGAATCTTTTTCTTTTTGTAAACTTATTATTGGAACCTCTCTTGTTGTTTGATGCACTTGTAGGTTCCATCTCATCATTATTTTATTCACCAATTCTACTAATTCTGTATAATCTAATTTGCCATTATAAGCGTATATTTCATCTAGTAGTTTTACTATATTTTCTACTTTACCTTTTGTTTGTGGTCTGTACGCTACACATGGTTTCAATTCAAATCCCATCTCTTTTGAATATTCTTGAAATTTTACGTTAATTACTCCAGATGTCTTAACAGTTCGTGCTTTATCCATTGTAGTTTTCATATTATCACATACAATTACTTTCGGAACTCCTTCAATATGTTCTAAACATTCAGTTATACATGAGATTAATACATCTTGACTTCTTGAGAGTGTTACATGAAATATTTTATATCTTGAGTATGATAAAATCATACAAAATACATTTAAAGACAATTTTTTTCTCCATATTTAGTTATGAATTTCACATCTTCTTTCCAATCTATTTGAGCTTGTTCTCCGGGAATAGTTTCTACTCTAAGTATAGCTTTTAGAACTCTTATGTGATTTGTTTTTAAAGTAATCATTATATTTTTGGATTCTTTAATAAATAGAACTCTAAATGCAGAATAGCTGACATTCAACTCTGTTTGATCTACCAAATATTGCCAAAGTATTCTTTTTGATTTGAATATTTGTATAGATTCTCCTCCCTAATAACTTATCTAATGAGATCGGTGTATTCATCGATTTTTGATGGTTTATTTCTTGTTTGTTTTTGTTTTTCCTTGGTAATAATGTCTTTTTATTGTACGTCTATCTTTCTTTAAAACTCTAGCTAATTCACTAAAGTTAGGGTTTCAAATTAAAACACCTCCATTTGTTCTCGTAGATTTTCTAAATCTGATAGTTGAGTTATTTTTATATTTTTGTTTATTTTTTTAGGTTTACGTACATATATTTCTCTCTTTCTTTTTATATGCACTATTATAACCTATTTGTACATTTTTTATTTTGTCAAAACTGTACATTCTTATTTTATCATTTTTCATATTGATATCTAAATTCGCTTTATAAAAGCTTTTTAGACATCTAATAAACTGTGTGGGGTGACTCTACAAAATCGATTTCTTTGAAATCACGATTTTTTTGAGTCACTCCCATACTCTATGATTTACAAACCTTTATTCACACTCTTCTAGAATTTGACAAAGAGCCAATAAAGAGAGTCTATTAAACCCTATCGTGTAAAATCGATTTAACTCTCCTCTTTATTTTATTATATTATTTTTTACTTTTCGTTTAGCTAACATCATTGTTGCAGCAAGTAACATTCCACCCTAATAGTCCGTTTTTCTAGAGGTCTCTCTCCTGTATTAGATAATTTTTTTGGCTTGTATTTTTCCTAGCAGCAGTAGTCTCATTTTGGCTTTCAATATTTTTGAGATTGATTAACAACAATAGTATCTTGTTTTTGTTGTTAATATTCTCTAATTCAACTTTTTGATAAATATAGATTTTTATTTCCTTCGCTATCTAATTTTTTTCTTTTCCTGTGTATTTATATCCACTTAATTCCTTTGGTTTTTCAGAAATAGCTAAGACATCTAAAATATTTCCTTCTTCATCTTTTTAAAAGAGCTAGTTTAAGTTTAGGTAACTCTTCTTTTACTGCTGGTATTTCTCCATCTTCAAATGGTTTTAGTTCCTCTGTCACTACTGTTTCCACAGGATTTACTCCGCCTTCGAATGGTTTTAGTTCCTCTGTTACTACTGATTCTTCAGGGTTCACTCCTCCTTCGAATGGTTTTAGTTCCTCTGTTACTACTGATTCTTCAGGGTTCACTCCTCCTTCGAATGGTTTTAGTTCTTCTGTCACTACCGATTCTTCAGGGTTCACTCCTCCTTCGAATGGTTTCAATTCTATTGTTGGAACTTTTTCATCTGATTTAGATATTACTACTTCCGAGTTATCTTTCTGATAAATGTAGATTTTATTTCCTTCGCTATCCTCTTTTTCTTTTCCTGTATATTTATATCCGTTTAATTCCTTTGGTTTTTCAGAAATAGCTAAGACATCCAAAATATTGCCTTCTTCATCTTTTAAAAGAGCTAGTTTAAGTTCAGATAACTCTTCTTTGACTGCGGGTATTTCTACGTTTACTCCGCCTTCAAATGGTTTTAGTTCCTCTGTTACTACTGATTCCACAGGATTTACTCCGCCTTCGAATGGTTTTAATTCTTCTGTTACTACTGATTTTTCAGGATTCACTCCTCCTTCGAACGGTTTCAATTCCTCTGTCACTACTGTTTCCATAGGATTTACTCCGCCTTCGAATGGTTTTAATTCTATTGTTGGAACTTTTTCTTCTGATTTAGATGTTATAACCTCACTAAAGATTTCTTCTTCTCTTTCTGTTTGTGTTATATTTCCTGTTTTTACATCAACGGTATATATAGTTGTTACTTTTACCTTTTTCCCATTTTCTCTTTGAACTACTTCTATCTTATCCTTCGCGGCTACTTTTACTACTGTCTCCGTTGCTTCTTTTACTTCTGGAGTTCCTACTCGTTGTGTTACTTCTCCTGTTTTTGGATTTACTTCGTACGTTGTTGTTACTTTTCTTGTTCCTTTTTGTCCAGGAATAGTAATATTGTTTTGTCCTTTTTCTCTCGTATTATCTTTTTCGTATCTTATTGGACTTGGTAGTTCTGTTACTTCTACCTTATCCTTCGCAGCAACTTTCACTACTGTCTCTGTTGCTTCTGTAACTTCTGGTTTCCCTACTTTTTCTGTGACTTCTCCTGTTTTCGGATTTACTTCGTACGTTATCGTTACTTTTCTTGTTCCTTTTTCTCCAGAAATAGTAATATTTTTTTGTCCTTTTTCTCTCGTACTATCTTTTTCGTATCTTACGGGACTTGGTATTTCTGTAATTTCTACCTTATCCTTCGCAGCAACTTTCACTACTGTCTCCGTTGCTTCTTTTACTTCTTGTTTTCCTACTTTTTCTGTGACTTCTCCTGTTTTTGGATTTACTTCGTATGTTGTCGTTACTTTTCTTGTTCCTTTTTCTCCAGGAATAATAATATTTTTTTGTCCTTTTTCTCGCGCACTATCTTTTTCGTATCTTACGGGACTTGGTATTTCTGTAACTTCTACCTTGTCCTTCGCGGCTACTTTCACTACTGTCTCTGTTGCTTCTTTTACTTCTGGTTTTTCTACTTTTTCTGTAACTTCTCCTGTTTTCGGATTTACTTCATACGTTGTCGTTACTTTTTCTTGTTCCTTTTTGTCCAAGAATAGTAATATTTTTTTGTCCCTTTTTTTTCTCGCGTACTATCTTTTTCGTATCTTATTGGACTTGGAATTTCTGTAACTTCTACTTTATCCTTTGCCGGAACTTTTATTATTGTATCAGTCGCTTTCTTTTTCTGTTTTTCTCTACAGTTTCACTTATTGTTCCATCTTTTTTTCATTAAGTGTATATTTTTATAACTTCTTTTTCATAACCATTAGAACCTTCTATACGCTCGTTAGATAGCCCTCTTGGTTTTTCTTTATCTGCCACATATACTATATTTGACAAAATTTCCTTTGTATTTTTCTACAGACTTAACCCCTACTTTTTACTACCTGATCAACAGCTGGTTCTTTAGTTTCTTTATCTAATGTTAAATTCCCATCTTTATCCTTGATATAAGTCGTTTTAATTACTCCGTCAATACCCTTTTTTTAATTACAGACCTTTTCCCCTTTGTTTAGTTCTTTATCTGCTACATATTTTTGTACTGAAAAGGAATTTTTTTCTTCTTTTTCAACTATTGATTCAATTTTATATACTCCTGTTTTTATCTCAAAATCTTCTTTAGTAGCGGTATCTATTTTTTTCTCAAATAATCTGTTTCCATCAACAGATAATCTTATTTTTATCTTCAGTTCCTATTTTTTTTACTCTATCGCTGAACCATTGTTTTAATTTAGAATCATCTTTTAAATCCTTCAACTCAAACTCATCAAAATCACCGTAGTCTACATTTTCCTCTTCTCTATACACTGGTTCTTTCGGTTTACCATCAATATAAGATTTTACCCAATCGAGTTGTTCTTTAGAAAAGACTAATCCTCCACTTCTTTGCCCAACAACTCCATTTTGATGTACTCCGATAATTTCACCCTTATCATTATATAGTCCTCCACCTGATGCACCTGGTTTAGTACCCGTATATCCAATTCCAGTTAAACCAGAACCACGATCTACTACATCAGTAACCTTAGTGTCGATAACTGGCTTTAATTTACCATCAGGAAAACCATAAACTGAAACTTTATCACCGCTATTTATAACAGAAACATCTTTTTTTACAGCAGCAGGCGTAACATTATCCACAACCTCTTTAAGCTTAACTAAAGCAAGATCATGAGTAAACCCAACAACTGAATCATCTTTTTTCCAATAATGAATATCAGAATCTGTAAAGAATACCTTCTTACCATTCGGAAGTGCTGCGTAATATTTCTTATCATTATTACCAGGGGCTTTTTCTGTCACCTTACCATTCTCAAACTTCAAGAAATTATGAGCGACTGTAAGTAATAAATCTTTTTCAATTAGTGTACCAGAACCTGTACCATCAGGCGTCACTATAATAGCTGTAGCATCGAAATTACGAAGTCCATTCGGTGCATTCTTCACCTCATCGCTTGGTTTAGGAAGTGTAACATTACCAGATGTATCGACTTGTCCAGGTTGTGTTCTAACGAAGTTCTCTCCTTTAATAACAGCATCAATATATGTATTTCCTAATGATAGTTTACTTACAAAATCTTTAGACCAATTTTCATTAAACTTCTTATTGATCTTTTCTCCATCAATAGATACAATTGTCGCATTAGGATTTTTGCCGAATAGCTCTTTATTTTCCTTATCTTGTTTAAAGTCGTAATTAACCGCAGAACCTACGTTGCCTTGTGCGACGATTCTTTCTACTAACTTTTCTCCAGCTTCATTCTTGATTCTAAGTACTACCTTACCTTTTTCTGTACCTGATAGTAATCTTCCGTGACCGTTAATATCAAATGAATATCTAGCACCATCTATTTCACGCTCTGTACTTACTAACGCCCTATGGTTGTCATCATAATAGTATTTATCATTACCACTAACAAACCAACCTTTGATACCATGTTCTTCTATCATTTTGTTTATCCAAGATCTATGTTTATCAGTGAAAAATAAACCTCCACCATGTTGCTCGGCATCAGTTCCCGCATCCGTATTTGTACCATGCTGATGAATACCTACTACTTCACCTTTATCATTAAAAATTGGACCTCCTGAGAATCCACCTAACGCACTCGTATTATAAGTACCGTCACCAGTAGTTGTATTTAGGCTTGATAGTGTTCCCGAAATTTTGTACATTTTACCATCTTTTAATCTTGCTTTCGTTGCTTCTGACAATCTTTTCGAAGAGAAATCATTCGGATAACCCACTAAAGTAATATTATCACCTTGATTAGCGACACCAATTTCACGTGGTTTATCTTCACCGTTTGTCATCGCTTCTACAGGACGTTCTGTAACTACAGCTGCTAAATCATTTTCGTAAGATTTAGCAAATTCTTTTTGATTATAGTAATAAATATTTCCTTTTGGTATGATATCGCTAGTTCCAGTCGCTGGTGTATTATTACGTTTTTCCGTATCAGAGTTCATAACAACATAGCTTTGAGCACTATTACCTCCACGAACATAACCTGAACCAGAAGCTTTGTCTTTATCTAAATAATTGTGAGCAACTGTCACCATAACATTCGGTGCTACAAATACTCCACTACCTGAAGCAACCTGTTTTGATCCATTACTATCAAAACTAGTATACGTCATAGCAACACCACTAGTTTCTTTATTATGAACATCTGCATCCACAATATCAGCCCCACCTTTGACAACTGCGGCATGAGCTTGTTTATTTACTATTTGGTTATTATCAGTAAGTCCATATACTAAAATTCCGCAAAAACTTATACAACCTACTAATCCATATTTCTTAGTTTTTCTGAAAAACCGTAAGTTTTTCTCGTTTCTTATCATTTACATTTCCTCCTAGTTTAATTCATCTGCAATCTTAATGAAATTCTTATTAACTAAACATAAAATAACCTAATTTCATCATTTAAATATATTTTGTCAACTATATTATAACCCAAATAGAAATTAAGTCCACACTTATTTTTTTATTTTTTCATTTACATTAGTTACATGTATAAGAATTCTCTAATATTCTATATCTTTTCCAAAAAAAATAAAGAGCTAGATCCAGTCTATCTCTTTATTTCTTTTTTAAAATTACTACTAGAAAATTCCGATGATTGTTTCTGTTTCTTCATCAATATCGATATTTAATGCACTTGGTACTTTTTGGAAGTCCTGGCATTGTTAGTACTTTATTCGCATATGCTACTACGAATCCCAGCACCACTACGTAGTTTAACATCGTTGATAGTAATATTAAATCCTGTAGGACGACCTTTAATTTTCGCATTATCTGTTAATGAAGCTGGAGTTTTAGCCATACATACTGGCAGGTGTTTGAATCCAAGTCTTTCGATTCTTTCGATTTCAGCTTTAACTTCATCAGAGAAGTTGACACCATCAGCTCCATAAATTTCACGACATACTGTTTTGATTTTTTCAGTAATTGAAGCTTCATCTTTGTATAATAATTGTAGTTCTTTGTCATTTTCCTTCTACAGCTTTTTACTACTTTTTTCTGCTAGGTCTATTCCACCAAGACCACCTTTTTCCCATACTTCTGTACGAGAGAATTCTACGCCTTGTTCTTTTGCCCAGTTTTCTAAGAATGCTAATTCTTTTTCTGTATCAGTAACAAAGACATTTAGAGCTACTACTATAGGTAAATTAAATTTACGTAAGTTTTCGATGTGTTTTTCTAAGTTTTGAACACCTTTAGCTAATGCTTCTAAATTTTCTTCTTTTAGATCTTTTTCTTCAATGTCACCGTGTAGTTTTAATGCTTTAACTGTTGCAACTACGACAGCAGCTTTTGGTTTAAGACCCGCTTTACGACATTTAATGTTTAAGAATTTCTCAGCTCCTAAGTCTGCTCCGAATCCTGCTTCTGTAATTACGTAATCAGCGAATTTTAATGCTGTTTTTGTAGCTAAGATTGAGTTACATCCGTGTGCAATGTTAGCGAATGGTCCACCGTGAATAATCGCTGGGTTATTCTCAAGTGTTTGAACAATATTCGGTTTAATTGCATCTTTTAATAATGAAGTTATAACACCTTCAATTTTCAAATCTTTTTAGGTAAACTGGTTCACCTTTTTTTGTTATAAGCTACAAGGATATTGCTTAATTTTTCTTTAAGATCAGCAATACCTTCTGACAGACATAAGATAGCCATTACTTCACTAGCTACAGTGATATCAAAATCCGTCAAGACGTTCTAGGTCAGTTCCTGCATTAACTTTAATATGACGTAAATCACGTGCATTCATATCCATAACACGGTTAAAAACGATTTTATCTATTTCTAATTCGTTTCCTTGGAATACGTGGTTATTTACTAATACTGCGATTGCATTGTGAGCTGTAGTAATAGCGTGCATATCTCCAGTAAAGTGAAGGTTAATATCTTCCATCGGTACTACTTGCGCATATCCTCCACCAGCTGCTCCACCTTTTCTTCCTAATACAGGACCTAAAGATGGTTCACGTAGCGCTACACAAGATTTTTTCCCAATTCTATTTAACCCATCAGATAAACCAATAGTTACAGTACTTTTCCCTTCACCACTTGATGTTGGGTTAATAGATGTAACTAATACTAGTTTTGCATCTTCACTAATATCTTTTTTTAATATTTTTTTGTTTGGATTTTTTTGCTTTGTGATTTCCGTATAATATTAAATCTTCTTCTTTTTATCCCTAATTTACCTGCTACTTCAGCAATATGTTTCTTTTTCACATTCGTTTGAAATTTGAAAGTCTGACTTCATTTAATCTACCTCTTTTCTTTGGGCTTTATTTTTTTATTATTTTTAATCTTCCAATCCTGGAATACGTTTGTATATTTTGTCAATATTTACAAGGTGTACATTTAGATCGAAAACAACTATCTAGTACTTCTTTAGAAACTGTATTTTTAATAGTTTCGTTTTCTTCTAGAAGTTCTCTAAATGGAATACCTTCGAACCATGATTTCATCGCTAACGGTTGTACTAAATCATACGCTTCTTCACGTGAGAATGAATATTTTTCAATAAGATTACTCATAGTTCTTTGAGCGAAAGATTACACCGTTAGTAGCGTAAATATTTTTAATCATGTTATCTGTAAATACTGTTAGATTTTTCACAACATTAGTAAATCTGTTTAACATGTAGTCTAATAATGTTGTTGCATCATTACTTAAAATTCTTTCTGCACTTGAGTGAGAAATATCACGTTCATGCCATAATGGAATATTTTCGTAAGCTGCAAACATATATCCACGCATGATTCTAGCGCATCCTGCCATGTTTTCACTTGAGATTGGATTACGTTTATGAGGCATTGCACTTGAACCTTTTTGATTTTTCGAGAAGAATTCTTCTGCTTCTCTTACTTCTGTACGTTGTAGGTGACGAATTTCCACCCCAATTTTTTCGATTGAACTTGCGATTAATGCTAAAGTTGCATAGTAATCTGCATGTCTATCACGTTGTAAAGTTTGTGTAGAAATATTACTTGATTCAATTCCTAATTTTGCACAAACATAGTCTTGAACTTCTGGTGGTGTATTTGAGAATGTACCTACAGCTCCAGAGATTTTTCCCTACTTCAATAATTTTTCTAACTTCATTAAAACGTTTAATATGACGGTTAAATTCATCATAATATAGTGCAAATTTTAATCCAAAACTACTAATATCAGCGTGCACTCCGTGAGTACGTCCAATACAAGGTGTGAATTTATATTGTAGTGCTTTTTTTCTTTTAATACTTCTTGGAAATTTAATAAATCTCTATAAAGTATATCATTAGCTTGTTTATATAAATATCCATAAGCAGTATCAACAACATCAGTAGATGTTAATCCATAGTGCACCCATTTTTTTCTCATCACCTAGATAACTTGAAACATTACGAGTGAAAGCTACGATATCATGTTTTGTTTCTTTTTCTAATTCTAAAATTCCTGGTAGGTCAAATTTTGCATTAGCGAATAATTTTTCAACGTCTTCTTTTGGTACAACACCTAATGTACTCCAAGCTTCTGTCGCATAAAGTTCTACTTCTAAATATGCTTTAAAACGATTCTCATCGCTAAAGATATTACGCATTTCTTCTCTACTATATCTTTCAATCATTGCAATAATCTCCTGATGTTTCTTGTTTTTTCAATCGGTCTATATCAAAATACTATAAAGACAAGTGACCGATGTCTTTTCTGTAAAATAGTTCTTCACATTCTATTTTTACTATCTCATTATACACTTTTTTATATGCTTCTTGCAAGCTCTTTCCTTGCGCACAAATTAATAATACACGACCACCATTAATTACTATATCATCACCTACACGCTTAGTTCCCATATGGAATACTGGTGTAGACACTTTATCTAAGCCGTGTATTACAGCTCCTTTTTCGCTATGTTCTGGATATCCTTTTGCTGCCATTACAACACCGATAAAAGCATCTTCACTCCATTTTAACTCTACTTCTTTTCCATCAATAATATTATTAGCTATTTCGTATAAATCACTTTCTAATGATAAAAGTAATATTTCACTCTCTGGATCCCCAAAACGAACGTTAAATTCAATAGTTTTTACACCGTCATGACATTTCATAAGACCAGCATATAGTATACCGTAAAATGGCATTCCTTCATCACTCATAGCATTGACCATAGGTTGAACAACATTTCTAACACCTTCATCAATGTCATCTTGAGTAATTTTCTTAAGTGGTAGATATGCTCCCATACCTCCAGTATTTAAACCTTCATCATTATCAAATGCACGTTTATGATCTTGTGCAATTTCCATTGGATAAACTTTTCTATCAGAGACAAAACACATTAACGAAAATTCTTCACCTTGAAGAAATTCTTCAATAACAACACTAGAGCCTGCCTTATTGAATTTTGCATTACACATCATTTCTTTTAAGTTCAGCTTGTGCTTCTTCTAGAGTATTCGCTATAATTACACCTTTCCCCGCTGCTAAACCATCTGCTTTAAGGACAATAGGTGCTTTTTGTTTACTTAAGTACTCTTTTGCCTAGTTCATAATCGTTAAAACTTTCATATTTTGCTGTAGGAATATTATATTTTCTCATCATCATTTTTGAGAATACTTTTACTTCCCTTCTAATTGCGCTGCAAGTTTAGATGGTCCCAAAAGGCACGAATACCTTCTTTTTGAAGTTCATCTACTAAGCCATTAACTAATGGCACTTCAGGTCCTACGAAAACAAGGTCGATACCATTTATTTTTGCGTAGCTTGGTATTTGGTCTTCTGTTAATGCTACACATACTCCAAATTCTTCAACTGCAGGGATTAATTCCTGCCATATGTACTTCATGACCTTCTTTATGAAATTTATAAGCGATAGCGTGCTCTCTACCGCCGCTTCCTACTACTAATACTTTAGCCATATTAGTGTTTAAAGTGGCGTATTTTACTGAAGACCATCGCCACACCTTTCTCATTACATGCATCTATACTTTCTTGATCTCGTATAGATCCACCTGGTTGCACTATCGCAGCAATACCGTAATCAGCCGCAATATCAGCACTATCTCTCATCGGGAAGAATGCATCAGAAGCTAGCACTGCACCTCTTGCTTTTTCCCCTGCTTGTTCTAAAGCTATTTTACATGAACCTACTCTATTCATCTGACCAGCACCAATTCCTAAAGTTTGCCCATCTTTTACTACAACTATTGCATTTGATTTAACGTGTTTTACCACTTTTAAGCCAAACTCAATATCTCTTTGTTGACTTTCATCTACTTTCTTTTCAGTTACACTTTCGTATTCATCAGCAAGTTTATCGTTAAAATCTTGTACTAAGATTCCACCACGAACACTTTTTAATTTGTTGTTCATGATTATTATTTTTTTTCTGACAGTTTGTAAATACGTAGATTTTTTTTCTTAGTCAGTATCTCTAATGCTTCTTCATCATAATCTGTTGCTAGTATAATTTCTAAAAAGATACTGTGCATTTTTTCAGCAGTCTCTTTATCTACTTTTCCATTTACTGCAACGATTCCGCCAAAGATAGACACAGGATCCGCTTCATACGCTCGACTATACGCTTCGAATACAGAACTTCCTGTCGCTACACCGCATGGATTCATATGTTTAACAGCAACACATGTAGTTTCATCAAACTCTGCAAGAATATCCAGTGCCGCAGAAGCATCTTGAATATTATTGTATGACATTTCCTTACCATGAAGTTGTACAGCATTTTGCAATGCATAACTTTCATTATTATCTTGTACATAGTGATATGCTTTTTGATGAGGATTTTCACCGTAACGAAGACTATCTTGAAGATTATAAGATAATGTTAATCTTTTCAGGTACTAAGATTATCTTTTTTTATTAAAAGTAATTCGCGATAGCAGCATCGTAACTTGCTGTAGTATTAAATACTTTTATAGCTAATGCTCTTCTTGTTTCATAAGTAATACCACCTTGTTCAAGTTCAGAAAGTACTCTATCATAGTCATTAATATCAGTAACTACCGCTACGTCATTGAAGTTTTTAGCAGCACTTCTTAGCATACTAGGACCACCAATATCAATATTCTCGATAATTTCCTCTTCACTAACCCCTTCTTTTTTTACAGTAGCTTCAAATGGATATAAGTTTACACAAACTAAAGTCAATATATTCAATGTTATTTTTCAGCTACATGTTTTATTATGAAGTTCATTACCACGTTTTTGAAAGTAATCCCACCCATGAATTTTTAGGGTGCAAAGTTTTTTTACACGGCCCTTCTAAATATTTCTGGAAAATGCGTAACATCTTCGATACTAATACAACTTACTCCGTTATTTTTCAAATGTGTATAAGTTCCACCTGTACTAATAACTTCAAAACCATGTTTTTCTAAACCTTTTGCAAATTCTACTATATTTGTTTTATCACTTACACTTATTAATGCTCTTTTTAGTCATAGTGCCTCCTCAACTAAACTTCAATATTACTTCTGGATATAATTTATGTTCTAGTTTATGTACTTTTTTTCAGTAACAGTTTCTAAAGTATCTTCATCTGAAAACTTCAAATGATCTTTGAGCAATCACTTCTCCACCATCAAGTTCTTCATTTACATAATGAATACTAATTCCTATCTCTTTCTCACCTGCATTGAACGCTTGTTCGATAGCATCTTTTACCTTTAAATTTTCGGTAATAAAGGGATGGGATGAAGATTAAGAATTGTCTTTTTTTATATCTTTTCTAAGAAAAAAATGGTGAAATAATTCTCATATAACCCTGCTAAAAAAATATAATCTAAATCTTTAACTTTCTCAAAAAAATTACACTTTCATATGCTTCTTTTGGACTCAAAATCTTTTCGCAGAGAATATAAAGACCTTAATATTTCTATCATGTGCTTTTTCTAATAACCGCTGCATCTTTTCTCTATCACATACTAACAGCTCAATTGATATTTTATCTTTTAATCTTTTCATCATCTGCAATTTTTCTCAAAATTACTTCCTGTTCCTGATGCAAATATCGCTACTTTCTTCATACTATTTTCTATTCCACTTTCATCTGTTACTTCTCCAAGGACAAACGCATTTATCTATTAATGATAAAGTTTTATCTACGTCTTCCTCGTTTACTATTAATGCCATACCTACACCCATATTAAAGATGTGATACATTTCTTCTTCATCAATTTTACCTTTTTCTTGTAGATACTTAAATATCTCTGGTACTTCATATGAATTTTTATCAATCTTCATACCTAGTCCATCTTTTAGAGCACGAGGTAAATTCTCATGGAAACCTCCCCCAGTAATATGAGCTATTCCTGCTACTTTAACCTCTTCTAATACTTTTAGTACTTCTTTTACATAGATTTTAGTAGGTGTTAATAATGTTTTTCCTACTGTACTTCCGTTAAATTCTTCATTTAAACCAATATTATTATCTTTTAAAAATTTTTTTCTTACTAATGAGAATCCATTAGAATGTACTCCACTTGATGGAAGACCAATTACTACTTGACCTGCTTTTTGTATTTTTCTGTACTTAGTAATAGTTCTTTTTCTTGAGCACCTACACAGAATCCAGCAATATCATATTCCCCGTCTTCATAAAATCCTGCCATCTCAGCAGTCTCTCCACCGACTATCGCACATCCTGCTTGAACACAACCTTCAGCAACACCTTCTACAATTGCTTCTACTTGTTCAGGGTAGTTTTTACCTACTGCTAGATAATCTAGGAAAAAAATAATGGAATAGCACCTTGAGCTAGTATATCATTTGCGCACATCGCTACAACATCGATACCAATAGTATTATGAATATCTAATTCGAATGCAAGTTTTAATTTTGTTCCTACACCGTCAGTTCCACTAACTAATACAGGATTTTTAAAGTTATAACTACTAAGGTCGAACGCTCCCCCAAAACCACCGATAGCTGACATCATACCAAGATTTTTTGTACGAGCTACGTGTTTTTTAATACGCTCCACACTTTCATAACCAGCTTGTAAACTTACACCACTTTCTTCATACTTTTTACTCATTACATTCTACCCTCTCTTTTAGAAATTGTATTTGAATATCTGTCATTGAATTAACGTAACTTTCTTCATAGTCATATAGACCTGCTGAATAATCTCCGTTATAGCACTCCATACATAATCCCGTATACGGTGCATCATAGTTTAAACCAATAGAGTCTATTAATCCTTGTTCACTTAGAAATCCTAGAGAATCCGCTCCAATAATTTCACAAATTTCTTCATTTGTTTTATTTGCTGAGATAAGTTCTTCTGTAGTAGAAATATCTATTCCATAAAAACTTGGGAACATAAGTGGTGGACAAGCAATTCTTACGTGTACTTCTCTTGCTCCCGCTTCTTTTAACAATTGAACTATTCTCTTACTAGTAGTACCTCGCACTATCGAATCATCAACTAAGACAATACTCTTACCTTGAACTACACCTCTAACCGCTGATAGTTTCATTCTCACACCTTGCTCACGAAGTTCTTGTGTAGGCTGAATGAATGTACGAGCTACATATTGATTTTTAATTAATCCCATTTCATATGGAAGTCCACTTTCTTCTGCATAACCACTGGCTGCAGATAAAGATGAGTTAGGAACCCCAATTACCATATCAGCATCTGGTGTAGGTTGTTCTTTAGCGAGTGCACGTCCTGTTCTTTTTCTAGCACTATGTACGTTAATACCGGCAATATTTGAGTCAGGTCTAGCAAAATATACATACTCCATCGCTGCTATAGCTACTTGTGTATTTTCAGTATATTTTTCAATTCTAATACCTTTATCATTAATAGTAACTAGCTCTCCAGCTCCTACATTACAAACAAACTCAGCACCAACTATATCCAGTGCACAAGTTTCACTTGCTGCAACATACGCTCCATTTTTCATCTTACCTATCGCTAAAGGTCTAAAACTATTTGGATCTACCGCACCATAAAGAGTTTTTTCTGTTAATACTAGATATGTAAATCCACCTTTAATAATATTCAGACTTTCTTTAAGCTGTTCTTTAAAACGTTTCTTTTTACTTCTTCTAATAAGATGAATAAGTACTTCAGTATCAGAAGAAGAATGGAATATTGCACCTTGTTGTTCTAATTCTTTTTCTTAGAGTTTTTCGCATTAATTAAGTTACCATTGTGACAAATACCAACACTCATATCGTAGAAATGAAATAGAAATGGCTGGATATTTTGAATGCTATTGCTACCGCTAGTTGCATATCTAACATGCCCAATAGCACTTTCACCTACTAGTCTTTCTAATTTCTCTTTATCACGAAAAACTTCTGATACTAGACCCAAGATCACGATGCCCTCGAAGTGTTAGTACCTTCTTTAGAAACTATTCCAGCTCCTTCTTGACCTCTATGTTGTAAACTATGTAAACCGAAGTACGTCACATTACTAGCTTCAGGATGTCCCCAAATACCAAATACTCCACATTCTTCATTAAGACTACGCATTTTTTAATCTCCTTAAAACTTCTTCATAAGCTTCCATTACTGAACCTAAATCTCTTCTAAATCTATCTTTGTCTAATTTTTCATTTGTATCTTTATCCCAAAGACGACATGTATCTGGAGAAATTTCATCAGCTAAAATTATTTCACCATCTTTAGTTTTTTTCCGAATTCAATTTTGAAATCAACAAGTACTAAGTTTGCATCTAAGTACAATTTTTGTAATAGTTCGTTGATTTTTAAAGCTTGAGTTCGGATATTTTCTAACTCTTCTTCTGTAACGATTTCTAATGCCACTGCATGATCATTATTGATTAAAGGGTCATTTAATTCATCATTTTTTTATAACTAAGTTCAAAGACTGGTTTTTTTAATTTTTTTCCTTCTTCAAGTCCATATTTTTTCGCCATAGAACCAGCTACTATATTACGTACAATTACTTCTAAAGGAATAATAGTTACGTGCTTACAAATCTGATCTGTTTCATTAACTTTTTCTAATGAAGTGTTTTTTTACACCTTGTTTTTTTCTAAGTATTCGAAAGATTAATGAAGTAATTGTATTATTAAATACTCCTTTACCTTCAAATTCTTCTTTTTTTCACACCGTTAAAGGCTGTAGCACTATTTTTTTATAATGCACATATATTTCATCATTGTTTTCACATTCAAACAGTTGTTTAGCTTTTCCTTCGTATAAAAGTTTCATTATTTTCTTCCCCCTTTGAAGTAATTCACTCCATTTTTGAATATATCTTGTTTTACTTTTATTGTATTTGTTTTATATAATGTAGCTCCGTATCTTTCGCTGTGTCCCATTTTTCCTAGAATAAGTCCATCTTCACTAACTAATCCTTCAGTAGCTAGAACTGATCCGTTAGGATTGAAACGACCATTTAATGTAGCATTACCATCGAAATCACTATATTGGAAAGCTACAAGATGTTTAAATTTGTTAATATTAAGTCCTACTACTTTACCTTCACCATGACTGAACACTACTTCGTGTTGATCTCCAATATTAAAATCTTGTAACCAAGGTGAGTTTGTATTAGCTACACGAGTAAAGGCTGTAGTTGAAATATGTTCATAACTATCATTTCTATAAAGTGTTAAGGTCATCTTCTGCCAACTCTCTAACTTCACCATAAGGTAATAGTCCAGATTTAAGTAATGCTTGGAATCCATTACACACACCTAAGATTAATTTTTTTCTGAGCAAGGTGTTTATGAATTGCATCTTTAACTTTTTTTCATTTTTTTAAGAAGTTTACAATGTATTTAGCACTTCCATCTGGTTCATCCCCACTTGAGAATCCTCCAGGGAACATAATGATATGAGACTCTTCAATAGCTTTTTGTGAAATTCTTCTATCGATTGTTCAATATCATTTTCACGTGTATTTCTAATAACTACTGTAATAGGTGTAGCTCCAGCTTCTAAGAAGGCTTTTTCACTATCATATTCACAGTTTGTACCAGGGAATACTGGAAATAACTACTTTTACATCTTCTACATATTCTGGATAATATTTTTTTCTCTTTATATTCTGTATGAAGATTTTTCAACATTACCTTTATCTTCATTTTTGATATAATGGATAAACTTTATTTAGTGTTTTTTTGTGTATGCTTCGTAAATATCTTTATGCATAAACACTTCGTTATTAATTATAATTCTTTCACTAACTTTTTCCTAATTTCTTTCAAACGGTAGTTCTAGCCGTTGCTTCTACCACTAGAGACGCTGGATCAAAGTTAAGAATGTTTTCTTTTTTTCAACCTCAAAACCAAGATCATTACCTAGTGACATTTTTCACTAATGAAGCGGCAATACTTCCCTCTTCTTGGACATAAGCAGATACTATCTTACCTTCTTTAATATATTTATGAACAAGTTCATAATTTTCTAAAGTTTTCTTAATGTCTGGGATATCCTTTTTCATCTTTTTTCTACAGGAACATAGTATAATCTATTGCCAACTTGTTTTCAAGTTCAGGAGTTATTACATCAGCTATTTTTTTACAGGTGTACAAGCAAATGAAATTAAATGTCTCAACTACATTTAAGTCATTGAAAGTACCTGACATACTATCCTTTACCACCGATACTAGGTCTACCAATTTCTTTTTTTGAGCATAAATACTTCCTAATAAACTTTGAGTAACTTTACCCCATTTAGTACTATCAGTACCTAGTTTTTTTCAAAAGTATTCTTGGAATGAGAAGTATAAGCTATCTTTATTTCCACCAACTGCGTAAACTTTTGCTACTGATTCTAACACCGCATAAATAGATGATAGGAATGGTGAGTAATATGAAATTTTTGGAATAAATCCATAAGTTAAGATTGTCGCTGTATCACTTGTTGTATGTAATGTTGGTAAAGCTTGAACACTTGCTTGAACTGGTGTAAGTTTATGTTTACCAGCAAAAGGCATAAGTACTGTAGTTACACCAATTGATGAGTCAAATTTTTGAGCAAGACCTTTTTGACAAGTTACATTTAACTCACCTAATTCGCTTAAAGATATTTTTCACGAGTTACTTCTTTATTTAAGAATGGATTAGCTGCAGTGTTATCTTTCATCGTAACTGATGATTTTTGACGAACACCACTTGTTTCTAAGAAATCAGCACTCATATCAACAACTTTCTCATCGTTGTAATACATTTCTAATCTACGTCTATTAGTTACTGTAGCAACATGAGCGTATTCAATATTTTCTTTCTCACATTCACGAACAAACGCATCGTAGTCTTTTTTATCAATAGCTACTGCCATACGTTCTTGAGATTCACTAGTAGCTAATTCTGTCGCATTTAAACCTTGATATTTAGTAAGAACTTTTTCTAAATGAATTTCAATACCGTCAGAAAGTTCACCGATAGCTACACAAACACCACCAGCACCGAAGTCATTACATTTTTTAACAAGTCTTGTAACTTCTGGTTTTCTAAATAAACGTTGTAACTTACGTTCTTCAGGGGCATTACCTTTTTGAACTTGGCTAGACATAGTGTTTAATGAATCGTTAGTATGTTCTACACTTGAACCACTCGCACCTTGAATACCATCGCGACCAGTTCTACCACCTATCATTACAACGATATCACCATCGACAAGAGTTTCACGTTTATAATCTCCGTCCTTAACAGCTCCGACTACAGCACCAACTTCCATATGTTTAGCTACATAGCTATCATCATATAATTCACGAACAAAAGTAGTCGCAAGCCCAATTTGGTTACCATATGATGAATTACCGTGTGCAGTTCCTTTAGCTATATCCACTTGAGGAAGTTTGTGTTTTAAAGTATCTTCACGTTTTTGTAATACATTACCACTTCCTGAAATACGCATAGCTTGATATACGTAACTACGTCCTGATAGTGGGTCTCTAATAGCTCCACCTATACAAGTACTAGCTCCTCCGAATGGTTCGATTTCACTTGGGTGGTTATGAGTTTCATTTTTGAATTGGATTAACCAACGTTCTTTTTCACCATTATTTTCTATAGTAGTAAAGAATGAACATGCATTAATCTCTTCACTTACTTCAATATTTTCATCTTTTAATACTTTTTACATGATATTTACCGATAATACTCGCCATATCCATAAGCGTGATAGGTTTATCGTTACGGTCAAGTTCATCACGGACGTTTAAGTAATAATCAAATGCATCTTGCATCTCTTTTTGGAAAAGTTCTGACTCAATTTTAACTTCATCCAACACAGTTTCAAATGTAGTGTGTCGGCAGTGGTCACTCCAGTAACAATCTAATACATAGATTTCAGTTTCAGTTGGTACGCGACCTTCTTTTTTGAAGTAATCTTGGATAAATACTAAGTCTTCAATATTCATCGCTAGAGAAAATTCTTTTTTAAGACCAAGTAACGCATCTTTGTCAAACTCTAAAAATCCAGCTAAATCTTTTAGTGGTTTTGGAGTAGAATCTAATGTAAAGTCAAGAATTGATAAATCTTTTTTACGAGCTTCAATAGGATTTACTAAGTAACTTTCAACAAGTTCTAATTGTTCATCTGTTAATTTTTTATTAAAAAGAACTAGCTTACCACTTCGTACAGTTGCTTTACTCTTCGAGTTAAGCAATCTTATGCTTTCTTTTGCGCTGTCAGCTCTTTGATCGTATTGAGCAGGTAGAACTTCATAAGCGAAAGTACTTCCCATCATTAAGCTCAACATCTTCAAAATACTTCATCAACAACAATCTCAGAAAAACACAGAAGTTTTAGCTAGTTCATAAGTTTCTTCATCAATATTAAAGACATCATAAATTACATACAACTCGACAGAGTCAAGACCTAGATTAAACTCTAAGTTCAGGTTATCTCTTAGCTGTAATTCTTCTTTATTATATCCATTACGTTTCTTTACAAAAAAATTCGTTTATTAGTCATGTTCTCCTCCTAAAATTACATCACCGTAAAAAAATTAATATGTCCTATTTTTTTCTATCTTGTCGTGGTTCTTTTTTTCATATAAGTGTAAGTAACCACCATTGTTTTTTTATACACATCTATATAATAATCTAAGTCTTGACCTAGGATATTATATAATGTCGTTTCTTTATTCTCTATCTTACCGACTTTCAAGCCGCAAATAGCTTCAATATGAGCTCTAAATTGACTCTTAGTTGCACTCTGCATCGTTATATGACCTGAATTGTGAACTCGTGGTGCTATTTCATTAAAAATAACTTTTCCTTCACTTATAAAAAACTCAACAGTAAGTACTCCGTAATAGTCAAAATTACTAAGAATTCTTTTTCGTATACTCTATTGCAAGAGCTTCTTGCTCCTTAGTAGCTGTAGTAGGTACTTTCGAACGATATAAAGATATTATTTCTATGTTCATTTTCTACTACTGCAACGATATTTACCTCATCTTTATCTTTAACAGCCACGACCGATATTTCTTTATCAAGTTTAACGAACTCTTCTAATAAAGTATATGGTTCTAACTCTTCACTAGAGCTTATTTTTTTCTGACCTTTTTCCATCATAACCAAAACGTACAGTTTTTCATTAAATAAGGCTTTAGTTATTTCTACATTTAGTATCTTCTTCAATATATATATAGTCTACTGTTGGAATATCTAGTTTTCTAGCAAATTCTTTTTCATAATATCTATGTTGAGTAGTTCTTAGCACTTCTGCACTTTGGACAATATTATACTTTTTCTCTAGTTTTTTTCTAAAGAAGCGGCATCAATATTCTCAAATTCAAAAAGTGATGACATCACTAACCGAACATAACTTTTTCAACACTTGCGAAATCATTGAACTCAGCTTGAATAAAAATATCGCTAAAAATTTTTGCACAACAGCTGTCACTAGGATCTAGAACAGCAATTTTATAGCCCATCTCCTTGGCACTCATAGCGAGCATTCTTCCTAATTGACCACCACCAATTATTCCAATAGTCTTTCCTGGTAATATCGTCTTAATCATAGTTTCATCTCTTCCAATACTATTCTTTCTTGTTCTTTCTTGAAATTGTTCGTACTTTATTAGCATACTTCTCATCATAAATTCCTAGTATTGATAAAGGCACTAATAGCCGCATTTTTAGCCCCAGCTGCCCCAATTGCCATAGTTAAGACTGGTACACCTGCAGGCATCTGAACTATTGAATACAATGAGTCAACTCCACTAAGAACACTAGATTTAATCGGAACACCAATAACTGGTAATGTCGTCATAGAAGCAACCATACCCGGAAGATGTGCTGCACCACCTGCAGCTGCTATGATTAATGAATAACCATTACTTTCTAGCATTTTTTTAGAAAATTCAACTAAAAAGATCAGGTGTCCTATGTGCACTTACTACTTTTTTATCAAAAGGAATTTCAAACTCTTCTAACAACTTACAAGTTTCTTCCATCGTTGTATAATCCGACTTTCGAACCCATAATTACCGCAACTTTCATACTTTAAGCTCCTTTTTTTATTTTAAATGTACGTTATTTTTGATTGTATATTTACATATTTTATTTTTTTATCGTACGTCTACATTTCAAATTATACTACTTGTTTAAATATTTTATCAAGTATAAACAGAAATAAAAAAATCGGATATTTTTTTATTTTTTTACAAAACAATATTTAAGATTTTATGAACTTTTTAACCCTTATCCACTTTATTTATACTGATGTTTACATGAGAAAATACAGACATTTAATTAGAATCTTCTAAATAACTCTTGAAATTTATAAAAAAACACCCAGAACTAATGTTCTGAGTGTCCATTTAATTAGAATTTAATTTTTTTCTTCGATATATTGTTTTAATTCAGCGATTGGAATACGAGTTTGTTCCATAGTATCTCTATCACGAACAGTTACCATTCCATCGTTTTCAGACTCGAAGTCGTAAGTGATACAGAAATGGAGTACCAACTTCATCTTGTCTTCTATATCTCTTACCAATTGATCCAGTTTCATCAAAATCAACCATAAAGTCCGCAGCTAATTGTTGATATACTTCAACAGCTTTATCACTTAATTTTTTAGAAAGTGGTAGTACTGCTGCTTTAAACGGAGCAAGAGCTGGGTGGAATTTAAGAACTGTACGAGTATCATTTTCTCCAACCTCTTCTTCGTTATATGCATCACATAAGAATGCTAAAAGAACACGGTCAACCCCTACAGATGGTTCGATACAATATGGGATGAATTTTTCATTTGTACTTAAGTCTTGATAAGTTAAATCTTGACCAGAGTGTTCCATATGTTGTTTTAAGTCGTAATCTGTTCTTGAAGCAATACCCCAAAGTTCTCCCCAACCAAATGGGAATTTGAACTCGATATCTGTAGTTGCATTTAGAATAGTGTGATAATTCTTCTTGATCGTGATCACGTAAAGACGGATATTTTTCTTTAGTCATACCTAAGTCTAATAAGAATTTCTCACAACTGTTTTTTTCCAAGTTGTGTGCCAATCTAATTCTGTTCCTGGTTCACAGAAAGAAATTCCAATTCCATTTGTTCAAATTCACGAGTACGGAAGATGAAAGTTCCCTGGTGTAATTTCGTTACGGAAATGATTTACCAATCTGTCCAATACCGAATGGTAATTTTTTACGCATACTACGTTGAACGTTTTTGAAGTTAACGAAGATACCTTGTGCTGTTTCTGGACGTAGGTAAATTTGGCTCGTAGAATTTTCTACTACACCTTGGTTTGTTTTAAACATTAGGTTAAATTGACGAATGTTAGTGTAGTCATGGCTACCACATTCTGGACATTTAATGTTTTCACGATCGATAATAGCTTCTAACTCTTCAAATGGAAGACCATCAACTACTACATCTTCATTTTTTTCGTTGAAATAGTATTCTTCGATTAATTTATCCGCACGAAGACGTGATTTACAAACTTTACAGTCCATCATAGGATCACTGAAGTTACCTACGTGTCCTGATGCTTCCCAAGTACGTGGGTTCATGAAAATAGCTGCGTCTAACCCTACATTATATGGTGATTCTTGAATGAATTTTTTCCACCATGCTTTTTTTACGTTATTTTTTAATTCTACACCTAGTGGACCGTAATCCCAAGTATTAGCTAATCCACCATAAATTTCAGATCCTTGAAATACGAATCCTCTATTTTTTGCTAGAGATAAAATTTTCTCCATTGTTGTTTCCTCCTTATTAATAAAAATATAAAAAGTCCCTAGATATGCCTAAGCATATCTAGGGACGAAAATACTTCCGCGGTTCCACCCTGATTAGTAAAAAAACTCAACTTTAACAATATTAAATTGTAGTTTAATGCCAATATTGTTGCTGAACTTTCACCATCATCAGCTCGCTTTCTTACTTTTACATTCTATCACTAAATTTATAAATTTTCAAGTGAAATTCATAGAAAATATCATGAATACGATTTACCTCTTGATAATAGGTTATTTAAGTTAGATTTTCATCTTATTATTTTTCACCATTATATACAACTTTTTAATCAATAAGGTTGTACTCAGTATTTATAGATGTTATAATAGAAAATGATTAAAATTTAATAAGGAGGGTCTATGAGATTTTCATTAACTCGTGGTAATGTTAACCACCTACTTCTAAGTGGAATTATTTATATACTAGCAGTATTTGTTATTCCACTTCAACTCCCTCGAAACATTAGTGTTGATAAGCGTGTAACTATTGTGTTGTTTTTATCTTTAACAGCTACCTTTGTTCTTGGTTATATGGCCAGAAAAGGAACTAACGATATAGATAGACAACAGTCAAAATACAACTTTATCACACTATTTGCAATTGGAATTATTGGGATTTATTTCGATGATGTTACTTCAGGGTATTTTGAACGGTTTGTTAGTATACTTATCAAACTTTTTCAACTTCCCTACTAAAAGTAAAAATACAAGCAACGTCGTTGAAGTATTAAAATTAAAACCATACTTCATACTATATGTAGCTGTACTAGGGACCAATAATGGAAGAATTATTCTTTAGAAAAAGCTGTCTTTTGGATATTTTTTTACGATGCTATGATTGGTAGTAAAAAAATGGATTAGATTTACTATTCCTGCATTAATCACAGGAATAATATTCGCACTACCACATGACGGTTTTCTCACCAATTATGATCGTCTATATCGGTATGTCATTCGTATTTTTCTTACCTATATTTACATACGAAAAGAATAATTACACCTATCGTAGCTCATATTTTCAATGAATAGCTTTAGTAGTTTCTAATTCAATTATTTCATTAAATTAGGAGGTAAATATGTCATCAAAAACTTGGTTATCGTCTAACTACTTTTTTTACAATTTTTTTAGTAACGGGTACTTTTTTTACCATTCTGGATGGTATATCTGACTTCTGTAAAAAACTTAAGTGTTCTAGAGGCCAGTTCGATATTCTCAATGTTGTATTTCGCTAGGGTTATCAGTGGTATATTTTTAAGTCCGTATTTAATAAAAAAATACAACTTAAATATTACGATGAAATTATCTGTTGCTTCAGGTCTTATACTTGCGGTAAGTTATGGATTTACAAACGAAAAGATATTATTAGGAATTATCACATTCCTATTCGGGTTAATTTACTTTATGATTAATCCTCTTGTAGAAGGTTTAGCTTCTTTATTTTTACGTGAAGAAAATATCGACTACGGGAAAGCAAGAACATACGGATCACTTGGGTATACAGTTGTTGGTATATTTATCGGAGGAGTATTAGGTTATGTAGGTAATGGAGCTCTATATTACATACTAATATTCTTAGTAGCATTATATTTAGTATTTATGTTCCTACCACAGCCTAAATTAGTAAAAAAACTTAAACTTGGATAATAACAGTAACAACGATAAAAAGAAAGTCTATATGACTGGGTATTAAAAAGATAGAAATGCGATATTATTAATAGTAACTATTTTCTTATATCAACTTTCTCACACAGCATACAACAATTATAATGCTATATATTTAGAAAGTATGAATATATCAGCTAAATGGTTATCAGGAGTTATCTTAAACGTATCAGTTATAGCAGAAATTATCTTCTTTATCTTTTCGAAAAGATTGGTAGATAAAATTAAAACCAAAAAAATCTATTGGTGTTCGCGGGGAGTTTGCGCCGTGATACGTTGGGCAGCCTTTAAGCAACTTTTCATAATATATATGTATTTACTGTAATGCAAACATTTCATGCAATAACATTCGCAGTTGCACATATAGCATTCATATTAATGCTAAATAGAGATTACAATAATAAAGAGATTATTGATATGCAAAATCTATATACAGCGATCTGGCTTTCCAATTAAGCATGGCTATAGGACTGTATATTATGGGAGCTCTATGGGATATTAGTACTTCATACGTGTTCTACGCATCAGCAATTATCGCAGCTATCGGAACAATGGTTGCGACAAGAATAAAAAGCAATTAGATAAAATTTAAAAGACCTAAAAACTATAGAATATATAAGTTTTCAGGTCTTTTATCATCAATATTACTAAGTATTTTTTAAAAATCTATTAAATCATCTATTATTGTTTATAGTCACTATACTAATGTACTTCGTAAATAAGCATTTACTAGTTTATGAGTTTGTTCTACTGAATCTATGTGCGTTCTTTCATAAGAGTGACTTGACTCTATTCCTGCACCTAATAATGCGTGCTTTACTTCTGCTCCTGCTCGCATTGCTGCTGAAGCATCACTTCCATAATATGGATATATATCTAGTTTATATTCTATTCCATTTTTTTTAGCTAGATTTACTAAGTGATTTCTGAATTCATAATTATATGGACCACTAGCATCTTTTTACACAGATAGACACTGTATATTCATCAGTTTGTTGGTCATCACCCATTGCACCCATGTCAACCGCAAGGTACTCTACTGCTTCTTTCGGAAGACTTGAGTTAGCTCCATGTCCTACTTCTTCAAATACACTGAACATGAAGTGTGTTGTATATGGAAGTTCAACATTTTTCTTCTTTATATATTCTTAATAAATCTAGTAATATTGCTGCACTAACTTTATCATCTAAAGAAATCTACTCTTAATGAATCCCTGTATCTGTAACGATGGTTCTAGGATCAAAACTAATAAAATCTCCAACGTCAATTCCCTAATTCGCGTGTTTCTTTTTCGTTAGTTACTTTGGCATCTAATCTTACTTCCATATTATCTTCTGTGCGTTCTACAGTGCCCAGCATCTCTGTATACATGTGTGCTAGTTTGGTGAACTAAGATTGTTCCACTTACAGTTTTTTTCCTGTACTTGCTACATGGACAAGACAGTTTCTCCTTCTATCATGTTCCAAGGATAGCCACCAACTTTAGCTAATTTAAGCCTTCCATCTGGTTTTTACAGCACGAACCATAGCACCTAAAGTATCAACATGAGCAGTAACTACACGGTGTTTAGAATTATCTTTACCTTGCACTACTACATTTCACTCCACCTTTATTAGTTCTTATTGGATTGTATCCAAGTCTTTCTATTTCTTCTACTAAGTATTCAGCAACTTCTTTAGTATAACCAGTTGGTGATACTATACTTGTTAGTTTTTTCAAATAATTTATTGTTTCTTGCATTGGAATTCTCCCTTCTATTAAAAAAAGACCCATGCAAAGCACGAGTCTTTAAATATGTTTCGTAGTTATTATGCTTTGTTTCTTGAACCGAAGATATCGATTTTTTCGTGAACCATAGCTTTAATAGCTTCAAATCCAGGATTTAATAATTTACGAGGGTCGAAACCTTTAGGTTTTTGATCTCCACCTTCTTCAATGTATTTACGTGTAGCTTCAGCAAATGCTAATTGACATTCAGTGTTAACATTAACTTTAGATACTCCTAGAGAGATAGCTTTTTGGATTTGCTCAGTTGGGATTCCTGAACCACCGTGTAATACTAATGGAATTCCACCAGTGATGTTAGAAATTTTTTTCTAATGTTTCAAAAGCTTAATCCAGCCCAGTTTTTCTGGGTATTTACCGTGGATGTTACCAATACCTGCAGCTAGGAAGTCGATTCCTAAGTCAGCCATTGTTTTACATTCGTTTGGATCAGCTAATTCACCACTACCGATAACTCCATCTTCTTCTCCACCGATTGAACCTACTTCACACTCGATAGATAGACCTTTAGAGTGAGCTAAAGCGATCATTTCTTTAGATTTAGCGATGTTTTCTTCGAATGGATAGTGAGATCCGTCGAACATTACTGAACTAAATCCCAGCTTCGATAGCTTTTTGAGTTCCTTCGTATGAACCGTGGTCTAAGTGTAATGCAACAGGAACTGTGATTTTCATTTCTTCTACCATAGCTTCAACCATAGCTGCTACAGTTCTGAAACCAGTCATGTATTTAACTGCTCCTTCACTTACTCCTAAGATTACTGGACTTTTTGCTTCTTCACAAGCAGCTAAAATAGCTTTTGTCCATTCTAAGTTATTGATGTTGAAATGCCCTACTGCATATCCTTCTTTTCTTGCTTTTACAAGCATGTCTTTTGCTGGTACTAATACCATGTTGTTTGTCCTCCTTAAATAACTACTTACTATATATTATAATACTACACTTTTTTTAGAAAAAAATAAACTATTTTCTATCATAATTTTTCAATTAAGTGTAATATTTATTAAATTTTAACATATTAATTGCTCTATTCTTTGATATTACAAGTTTTCGTTGTTAACGTATACATAGTTAATTTCTTAGTTTTTACAAATTCTCACTTAAAATTTCATAATCAAATTTCTTAAAAAAATTTTTCATTTATTTAATCTATTTAATTTTTTTCTCTAAACTAGGTTGTTATACTAGTACACCTTTTAATTTTTTTAAAAAAATCACCCCAAAATTAGCTGTTTAAACTAATATTTGAGGCGATATATTATACTTTTATACTATTTATCTAATTTAGACATAGTCTCAACCATATACTCAGGAATCTCTGTTTCAAAAATATAAATGTTCTCCTGTAATTGGGATGGTTGAAATTCAATACTTTTTCGAATGAAGTGCTTGTCCATTAGTATTTAATGTTTTTCTTGGTCCATATACTGGATCTCCTACTAATGGGATGGTTGATGTATTTCATATGTACTCTGATTTGGTGAGTACGCCCAGTTTCTAATTCACATTCGATAAGTGTATATTTTTTTCAAATCTATCTACTACTTTAAAATGAGTGATAGATGGTTTTCCTTCATCGATAACAGCCATTTCTTTACGTTCTTTTGGATTACGAGCTATTGGAGCATCAATTGTTCCGTAGTCGTGTTTAATACTACCATGAACAAGAGCATAATATTTTCTCTTAACATCTTTATTCGCAATCATCTCAGATAGTTTAACATGTGCATTATCATTTTTCGCAACGATTAATAGTCCTGAAGTATCTTTATCAATTCTGTGAACAATTCCTGGTCTAATAGTTCCATTGATACTTGAAAGTTCACAGTGGAATAATAAGGCATTTACTAATGTTCCATCTTTATGTCCTACTGATGGGTGAACAACCATACCTTTAGCTTTATTTACGATAATTAAATCATCGTCTTCATATACAATATCAATTGGAATATCTTGTTTTACAACGTCTAATTCTTCAGGTTCCTTATATTCAATAGTAATAACATTACCTTCTTTTTAATTTATAATTTGTTTTTAATACTATTTCCATCTACTTTGATATAACCTTCAGAAATTAAGTTCTGGATATTTGTTCTAGAAACATCTATTAATTCTTGTTGTAAAAATTTATCGATTCTTTTCACTTTTTCGGTGAAGTATATATAATTTTTTTGTGTATCCATTACTTCCTCCTTTTTCATACTATACTATCTTAACATATACATTCAAAAACAAAAATAAAATATAGTAGAAATGTTTTTAAAAATATGATACTTCTATAATATAACCACATCAATATTCTATAAATAGTAAAAATTTAATCAATTTCTATCACTTTCCCTATTTTTGTTTCTATATTATAATATTATAGAAAGAATTAATTAACCTTTTGTGTGAGTTACTTTATCTTTTGTGACATTACTAACAATACTACTATTAAAAAGGAGTGGATTTTTGGAAATTAATAGATTACATGTAGATTTTGATCTTCAGAGTAAGTACGAACCTAAAGGCGACCAGGTGAATGCTATTGCCGAACTTACTGAAGGTTTAAATAATGGAGAAAAAAATATCAAACTTTACTTGGTGCTACAGGTACTGGTAAAACTTTTACCATAGCTAATATTGTGAAAAATGTAGGTAAACCTACCCTAGTTCTTGCCCACAACAAGACACTAGCAGGACAACTTTACAATGAGCTTAAAGAGTTTTTCCCGAACAACCGAGTTGAATATTTCGTTTCATACTATGATTACTTTCAACCAGAAGCATATGTTCCATCAACAGATACTTATATAGAAAAAGATTCTTCTGTGAACGATGAAATTGATAAACTTCGACACAGTGCAACATCATCTTTATTCGATCGAGATGATGTAATTATAGTTTCGAGTGTCAGCTGTATATATGGTTTAGGGTCTCCAGAAGAATATTCTTCTCTAGTGCTATCATTACGAGTTGGTGATGAAATTAATCGTAATAAAATAATGGAAAAACTAATCAGCATTCAATATATGAGAAATGATATCGAGTTTACTCGTGGTACTTTTAGAGTTCGTGGTGATGTTATTGAGATTTTCCCGGCATCTCGCAGTGAAAATTCGGTTCGTGTAGAAATGTTTGGAGATGAAATAGATCGTATCCGTGAAATTAATCCACTTACTGGTGAAGTACTAAGTGAACTTGAACATATCGCAATATATCCTGCCAGTCACTTCGTTGCTGGCGATGAAAAGACTAAAGAAGCAATTAAGAGAATACGAGCTGAATTAGAAGAAAGATTAAAAGTTCTTAATATGGAAAACAAACTTCTAGAAGCTCAACGTCTTGAACAACGTACTAACTATGACCTTGAAATGATGGAAGAAATGGGATTCTGTTCTGGTATAGAGAACTACTCTCTTCACCTTACTCTACGTGAACCTGGTAGTACACCTTATACTTTACTAGACTATTTCCCTGATGATTGGTTGCTTGTAGTTGATGAATCACACGTTACTCTTCCTCAGGTTCGTGGTATGTTTAACGGAGACAGAGCTCGTAAACAAGTGCTTGTTGATTATGGATTTAGATTACCTACAGCTCTCGATAACCGACCTTTAAACTTCGAAGAATTCGAGAAGAAATTAAATCAAGCAATTTTCGTATCAGCTACTCCTGGAGACTTCGAATTAGAGCATAGTACTAAAATTACTGAACAAATTATTCGTCCTACTGGTCTACTAGATCCAATTATCGATATTCGTCCAGTTAGCGATCAAGTTTTCGATATAACTAAAGAAGCTGAGAAGATTATAGCTAAAGGAGAACGGGTTCTAATAACTACTCTAACTAAAAAAATGGCAGAATCTCTTACTGCTTATCTGAAAGAGAATGGTCTAAAAGTAGAATATCTACATTCAGATATAAAAACTTTAGAACGTACAGAGATAATTAGGAATCTTCGACTTGGTAAATTTGATATTCTTATTGGAATTAACCTACTGCGTGAAGGTCTAGATATTCCTGAAGTGTCACTTGTGGCTATTTTGGATGCTGATAAAGAAGGATTTTTACGTGGAGATAAGGCTCTTTTACAAACTATTGGTCGTGCCGCACGTAATGCAAATGGTCGTGTAATTATGTATGCCGATAATATTACTAGAAGTATGAGAAAAGCAATAGATGAAACAAATCGACGTCGTGAAATTCAAATGGCTTACAACGAAGAGCACGGAATCACTCCTCAAACAATTATAAAAGATATTCGTGATTCTATAAGCGCTAAGAAAGAAGTCGTTAAAGATGATGAAATTCTTGAACTAGAAGAAAGCGCAAATATCAATGATGATAATATTGAAGAACACTTAGCAGAATTAGAACAACAAATGTTCGCCGCTGCAGAAAAATTTGAGTTTGAGCAAGCTGCAAAACTTCGTGATACTATTGCAGAACTAAAAGAAATATAAACTCTAGACAGTAATTTTTAAAAGAAGCAACAAGATTAATTTGATTAATATAAAATCAAATATACTTGTGCTTCTTTTTATTATTCTTAAGTGTTTTAATTTTTCAAAAATTTTTATTCTATATATCTTACAAATTTATTCTACTTTTAAGTTTTTTTATGATATAATAAAGGTATATTAGTTTTGTATCGTATTCATAAAAATAATGAACATTACTAATTTAGCACATGTGTAAATCGACATTTATACATTTCAATTAAAAACAAAAAAACAATTTTATTTCTTAGGAGATTAAAAATGACAAAACAAAAATATTGGAATTATTTATGGTGGAAAAAGTGCTGAACACTCAATTTCACTATTAACAGCAAAAATCAATTATTAACGCAATTGACAAAGAAAAATACAACGTATTCCCTATCTTCATCTCATTAAAAGGAAACTGGGCACGTGGTGAACAAATTACATCAGAAATAGCTGATCAACATGATCTTATTTTTTCAAACTTTGATAATGACATCAGCGGATTATTATTTGAAGATGGACGTAAATTCGATATCGTCTTCCTGTTCTTCACGGACCTAATGGTGAAGATGGAACAATCCAAGGTTTACTAGAAATTATGGATATAGCATATGTAGGTAACAATGTACTTTCAAGTGCTGCTGGTATGGATAAAGTAGTTATGAAACAATTATTCGCTGCTTATGACCTTCCACAACTTCCATATGTTCACTTTATCGAGTATACATGGAAAAATAAAAAAGAAGCTATTATTAATGAAATCAGCGAAAACCTTAAATATCCTGTTTTCGTTAAACCTGCAAACTTAGGTTCTTCAGTTGGTATTAGTCGTTGTAACAATGAAGTTGAATTAGTTAAAAGGTATCGAAGAAGCCCTTAAATTCGATAAAAATCGTTGTTGAACAAGGTGCTGTTGAGCTAGAAAATTGAAGTTGCAGTACTTGGTTACAATGAAGTAAAAACTACTGATCCAGGTGAAATTGTAAATATTTCTTCAACAGAATTCTACGATTATGAAACTAAATACACTGACGGACAATCACGTATGGATATTCCAGCACCAGTAGATACTACTTTTATATCCTAAAATTTAGAGAAATGGCAGCTACTACTTTCCGTGCAATCAGTGGTTCTGGTTTAGTACGTGCTGACTTCTTCTACACTAAAGAAGGAGAAATTTTCATTAACGAAGTAAACACAATGCCTGGTTTCACACCATTCTCAATGTTCCCTTCTCTATGGGCAAAACATGAATATAAGTTATTCAGAAATTATCGAAGAATTATTCAAGTTAGCTGTGAGAGCGTTACGAAGATCGCAAAAACTTATTAACTGAAGAATAGGATAAGACATGAAATATTTAGTTAAAGATTTAGAAAAATATTAAATGCAAAAAGTAAATATCACAAACGATACAGAAATTACTGGTATCAGCAATCGATAGTAGAAAAAGTTAAACAAGAGTTTATTCATCCCCTTCTTAGGTGAGAAATGTAGATGGTCACAACTATATAGAAAGTGCTTTTTGAAAAAGGTGCTGCAGCAAGTTTATCTTTAAAAGATGACTTCGTTTCTAATAATAACATTATCTATGTTAATGATAGCTACGAAGCTATTCAAACTTTAGCAAAACATTACTTAGACAGCCTAAATGCTAAAACTATCGCAATCACTGGTAGTAATGGTAAAAACTACTACAAAAGATATAATTACAAGCGTGTTATCAACAAAATATAAAAGTTCACAAAAACACAAAGGTAACTTTAACAACGAACTTGGTGTACCATTAACTATTCTTGCTGCACCAGAAGATAGTGAAATACTAGTTCTTGAAATGGGAGCTGATGGATTCGGTCAACTTGATTTCTTATCTAAGATGGTTGAACCAGATTATACTGTAATTACTAATATCGGTGAAAAGCCATATTGAATTCTTCAAATCACGTGAAGGTATTGCTAAAGCTAAATTTGAAATTACTAACGGAATGAAAAAGACGGATACTTCGTTTATAACGGAGATGAGTTCTTCTAAAAACATTAGTAGATTCATCAGATATTAATGCTACTTCATGTGGTGAAAATAGCTATAACGATATTATTTTTAGAAAACTACACTATTACTCGTGATAAGATTGATTTCAAACTGAGCATCAGCGATGAACAATACTTCACAAAATTAAAAGGAAAACATAATCTATTTCAACATTATGTTTCGCAACTGCTATCGCAAGCAAAATCGGATTAACTAATGAAGAAATTCGTGAGGCTATCGAAAAATACTGTAGAAATCACAGGAATGCGTCTGCAAAGTATTCCTATACAAGAAGATTCACTTATTATTAACGATGCGTATAATGCCGGTCCCTACTTCTATAAGCTGGGTAGATGTCGTAAATAGCTTTTGATGACTTCGATTATAAAAGCATTAGTTTTTAGGAAGCATGTTCGAACTTGGACCAAATGAAGTTAACTATCACGGTGAAGTTGGTGAATATGATCTCTAACAACACTAACGATATCGATCGTAATTGGCGTTGGAGAGCTAAAGGGCTGAAAACATTACTAAACAAATTAAAAACGACAAAATAAAAACACTACACTTCCCTACTACTGCTGAGTTGGTGAATATTTAAAAATAACAAACACAAAAAGCAGTTTGTTCTATTTAAAAGCAAGTCGTTCAATGAAATTAGAAACGATTATTGAAGAGATAAC
>BNJS01001372.1_pt1 | contig 40689 bp, 54 predicted proteins | sample 8540461 | NCBI WGS metagenome assembly BNJS01 (sample SAMD00202454, study PRJDB9452) | human saliva metagenome | isolation source: human saliva | place: Japan
TACTCCCATTCCTCCCACGAGTGATATTAAAACTTCTCCAGAACAAATTTGGATAGCTTATCTTGCTCCAAATCTGTTTATAATACTCGATCTGTTGTAGTAAAACCGCTTACTGTTTCAGCATCTATGAAGGAAGGAATTTCCTGACGTTATAAAGCAAATGGTAATGCTCAAATGCCGACATTAGTATCCATGACAGCGCAACTATAACAAAACCCTCTCTTCCCTGTTGGCGGCCTATCTTTGCGGTCTTTTAAAGGAAAGGCTATAGAATCCTATGACTATCAACTCTTATTACACCAAAATAAGTTCATACCTTTGTGTTTCCAATGATTCCCCATAAATAAAACTGACTCCTAGAGGGAGTAGCATTAACATTAGCCTCCAATAAAGAAAGTGCTGCAATTACAAAACCTATCATTTCTTTTATTCATCTTTTCTCCTAATTTTTCTATTTTGAGATAACTCCACCGAAATTGCTGATCAAAATATCATCAAAATCTTCTACTCCTTTTCTTGTTGTTGTGTCAGTGCTTATCGTTAACTCTATCGTGTCATTTCCTCCGGGATAATGATCAGCTCTTCTCTCCTCAGAATTCCCATATCTGACCTTGACTTCCGGTAATATTTCAAGATCTTTTATGGTATTCCCTGACGATGCCTTTTCTCGTTAATTTCAAAACTATTGCCTCCAACTCTGTTATCTCCAAATCTGTGAAAAGTATTCATTTTGAACCTTTATGTTTCATGATGCTCTCCCACTCTTATAATTATATCTGATACTACTGGGGACAATAAGGCGTACAAATTCCTACTTCTCAGAATTGGAAGCAGAAGCGTCTGTTCATCTGAGTTATAATTTTCCTGAACTTACAGACTTTGCTGACACTGATAATACCATATTTTCCTCATCTGTCTCAGTTGCTGCAATAACTGCATCATATTTTTCAATTCCTTCGATTAAGCAGTAGTTCCTGGTCATGTTTCTTCTCACTCAACTATGGCATTAAGATAGCTGTTATAATTTCTTTGCTGTTTCCTTTCTTCTATCTCTTTAACCTGTCTTGCCTTCTTACCAGTTTTTCCAGCAAAGCAATGGGATAATCACCTACCACCAACCAACATAACCAGATTTTATATCTTTATTTTTATATCCCATTTATCATAAAAAATTTGTTACAGCATCAATTTGTCCCGTTACACAGATAAGTATCATTTCTCTGAAGTACCTAAAACTCAAAGTAGGTATTTTCTTTTCCTCTTCCCAATACAATATTACCTGTCTTCTGAACGACCGTCCATATTCTTCAGCTGCATTCCTGATAACTGGCTATCTTCTCAATACAAGTTCAATATATTCGCCCTGTCTGAGAAAAAATGTATCCACCTTTCAGCATTTAGGAATTCCAAGGTATACATTTTGTTTTTGCCTACTCTTCAGGATTTATCATCATTGAAATTCAAGTTCTTCCCTCACACCAAAACACATGCTCAGTACACTCAAGATTCCACCACTTGCAATGGTATTTGCACCAAGCTTCTTCGCCATAATGCACGATAATGTTCAGTTCATCAGCTTCAGTCACCGCAAAAAAATGTCCAGCAGAATCAACCCCCGCGCCAGAAGATTTTCATAGGAACTCCGTCTCCGCCAACCTGTTATATCATTCTTCTCGATAACTTTTTAAAAATATCCCTTCCTTTTCTATAACAATGACATCATTATTTATTTCTGACAACACTGCACAAGACTCCCCTACAACTCCTGCATAACTATTACTATTTTCATTTTTCCTTCTTCTTTTCTGCAGTATCTTTTAAATTACTTTCCAACTGCTATTCTATCCACATTTTTTTAAAATTTGCAATCATCACTTTTTTCATTTAATTTTAAACTGCTGTTAAAATCAGTTATAGAGCATCATTCAAAAAAACATTCCCTTCAACAGATAACATTACTTACATATATCCCTATTCCTGCATATTCATTAACGTTAATTTTATCCCTGGTTCTGTCCTCAAAAAGAAACCCTATTCATTCAGTTACCAAAATAACCAATTCACAAATCAGTTTCAGTCTTTCATATTCCGTCAGGAAAGCAACATAACCATTTAACATATCCCATTCTCATATCAGCATCTCTTCAGAATAAATATCACTATGACTAGTTTCCATATTTTTTAGCTATTCCTCATCTTCATTTTCATGATGACATTTTCATTAAAATCAAACACCTTCATAAATTTCATTTCAAAATTCATTTCAGTCTCTTCTGCCAGATATTCATCTTCAAATTCACTACCATCTTCAAATTACAGTCATCACAAAAACTCATATTCATCTTCTGAATAATACTTTCCGAAAAAACCCGTCAAACCTTCTCCTTGACCTGTTTTTGGCTGAAAACTTCTTATTAATAATCCGCTCCCTAACTACGGTTCTCATTTTTTTTTCTTCGAATTCCCTGTCGTTATTTTATTTATATGATCCTTATCTAATCCATCATTATCTGAAAATTTTACTATGGTATCAACATTAGATATAACTGCCCTATATTTCATTTATCAACATAAATGGTACTCCTTACTTTTCAATGGCTCATCTGTTATGTCAAATTAATATATTCGAAATAAGTATAGCCATCTTCATTACGAAGCTTTGCTAATGGATCCGTTGTTATTTTGAATTTCCATCCATCCGTTTCAAAGATAATAACTTGTGGAAACCTGTATAACTCCAGCATGAGCTGTAGAATCTTTTTGTTTCTATATTGATTTATTATTTCATTCATTTTTTCAGCTACTCTTAACATCATTTCATTGATGCTTTCTCGCCCCAACTCCGCTTTAAAATTTCTCCAGTCATTATCATTTCTCCACTTTCTCAGGATCTCCTTTTATTTCTTCACATAAGTTTTCATCGATATTCAAAAAATTTATTTCCCTGAGGGTCTTCAGTAAGATTTTTCAATTTTGCCATCTGTTCAGTATTTCCAACTTTGACCGCATCTCTTCCGTCATGAAAATACAACATCAGCATTTTCTCTTTTAAAAAATTTTGTTTTCTGAGCTGTTCTACTCAGTTTTATTTGATCGGTATCTAAATGACCAAAAATAAAGTCTTGCTTTCTATTAAAATCTGTTTCTCTGTCTTATGAAATTGTTCTGTATTTTCATATATATATTATTTCTCCATTATAATATTTATTTGATATTCTGTAATATTTTAATTATTGAAAGTAGTCAAGTGTATTAAAACCCTTTATTTAATATTTTTTCTACATCATACATTTTTCTTATTGTTTATTATACCATATTTTCTATTAATATATAATATATATATTTACGCATCTGCTCCAATTTTTATTTTTCTTTTAAATTTTTATCAAATGGTGTATAATTCTCTTAAATGGAATTAATTTCAATACAAAAATAACCTTTTAAAAGTTTTATAATTTTTATATTTGTTATAGTTTAAGTATAGATATATATTTTTTCTTATTTAAGTGTTCTATACATGTTTTAATTAATCATATGTTTTATGAACTGATAAAAATTTTTGTTTTTTCAACAGTGTGCTTTTTATTATAAATTTGTCATAATAGTAAATATTTCATAATACTAAAAAATATACTTATTAAGGATGAAAAACTGCTAACTATTCTACTTTAAGGCACTTTTCCTGTCATGGAAAAAATGAAGGAGAAAAACAAGAAATGGAAAAACTGAAAACACTGCAACTGAAGCAAAGGCTTGCTGTGGCGAAGCACAGCTCCGCTTCAAATGGCTCGTTCAAATTGCCGGTGACAACTACGATATGGTACCGCAATTTATTCCACCTAATACCAAACCACAGACTGTTTGAGCCGCCGGATGATCTTAAAAACTGGAAAACTCAAATTATTTTCACCTTATAATCTTCACGGTTTGAAAAAGAGAATGTCTGAAAGTCTTAATAATTCTGATAAAACTGTAAATAATCACTCAGTGCTGCTGACCCACCGCAACTGTAAGGACATCACCATCATCATGAAATTGAAAAGAGAGCATGAACATCACAAAGATAAGGATAAACAGCATTGACCATGATAAACATGATGAAGATGAAATAGATCCGCATGTATGTTTCTCATTCAAGCTGATGCCTACGGCTTTTCTCTGGAAATAAAATAAACTGGTTCAGGAAGCTTATCCTGATAAAAAGATGTTTTCGAAAAAAAAGTGCAAAATGCTTTTTAGATGAACTTACTGCGAGATTGATAAAAATAAGCTAAAAATGAAGAGCATACATGATTTATCATCCGCAGCGAACTATTTCATAAAATTTATAATCATTGAAAAGTTGCAGTGGAATATGAAGGAAAAAGAGCCTACGCACAACAGATTAAAAAATAATAGATGAAGCTAAGGAACATAAAATAACTACAATGCTTGTTCAACTCAGTTTCTAAATGAGCATAAGTGTGTAAGAAGTTCCAAATGCTAAAATTACATCGAATTTAGTTGACAAGGAAGATGTATTTGAAAATTTAAAACAGTTTATGTAGATTATCTTGACTAAGAAAACTTAAGAAATAAAAACAACAAACTTTAACATAACGGAAGGACACAAATGAATAATTCTCAGGAAAAACGATCAGTGTCAGAAACTTAAATTTAAATATAATAAAACTGTTCTCTCTGATAATAACTGATATTATAAAAGGGAGAAAATGCTTAACCATTTGGAAGAAAGCGGCGGAAATACTTTGATTAAAGTAATCGGTTTCCTAAAAAAAAATTCTGTATTGATGTCGGGTCTTTATTAATAAATAAAGATAGGTTATCTTCTAAAATAAGAAGAATTTGATGCGCTGCTTCCTATTAATATATTCGATCTTGTAATATCGGGACACAGCAAGCAGGAAAATCTTTCCGGATTTAATAAACGGGAAAAGGGTGGAGCAAATTCTTTAAAGGAATTTGGAATCTAATCTAAAAGATAGCTTATAAGCGGTTTCCGAGGACAAGCAGCGGGCATTAGTGCCGGACTCTGATTCTTCTCCTGACATTATTTTTCTGGATGAGCGGATCTTTTTCTTGACCAGAAATTTGAATTTCAGTTATTTGAAAATAAAAACATCTTTCAGATTCCACACTTGTTATTATTTCCCATGAAATGGAAAAATATATAACTATATTGATACCATATTTATTGTGTGGAAATAATATAAAAATTTTTAGAAATAAAGAGAATACTATTCAAAACATACATGGTATTAAAAGGGAAAAATGAGCTTTTAGAAATTTTAATATTCTTTCATGCAGAACGCATTGATTGTCCGGATTACTTTCAGTATGTGCTGTGGGATAACCATTTTATATATTGTGAATAAAAAATGGTTTTATATCTTCAAGCATCAGTCATACTTCCTATGGAGGGAATCAGGTGGAATATTTTTTAATTTACTTTTAGATTGAACGATTGGGATCCATTAATTTTTTGGACTGATATTCTCAATCTTTTCAGGTATATATAGCATTTTAAAGGGTTTTTTAATGTAGACAGTGATTTAGGTATCGGTATTATGATGTCTCTTGGGATAGCCGGTCAGATTATTTTTTCCTTCATGACTCCTGGATATCAGGCGCGATATGACCCTACCTACCACCTTTTTTGAAATGCTCTTTTATCAAATAAACTGAATATAATTTTACGGATTGGTCTGAACAACATAACGATAATTTTTTTTCATTGTGTATTTTATAAAGGTATAGTTTATTCAACTTTGATAAAGGGTACTATAGATATATAGCATGCCTGTTACTTTCATAAATTGTTTTAACCAGTTATACTTGTTTCTTCTGCAAGTATCGCCATATACTCTAAAACAATAGGAATCCATACTGATAATTTCAATCCCTTACAATACCTCAGGCTACTGCTTCGATTATTGCAAAAGTATTCTGTAATTCTCTTTTTATCTGTATTTTTCCTTCATGGAATTCTGTTTGGACTATATTTTTCATATATCTTCAATATTCGTCAGAGCCTTCAATTATTGTTTCATGCTATTTTACTGGTCATAGTAAAAGGATTTTTTGGTTTTTAGAAAAAGTTGTTGACATTTCACACTTTTATTTATAATAAATTTGCTAATTAATACAATACTCCGGCTCGTTGTTAGAGAGGTAATTATAATGAGCAAAACAGTAGAAGTCGCTTTCTATATTTAGTAAATCTTAACGTGTTATGAAAGGTACAAAATTATCACTGGAACGTAGCAGGTAAAGTTCTTTACCTCCACAGTAATTGGAAGAATTCTATAATGACCTTAATGGACAGATAGATGATGTTGCTGAAAGAATACTCAATCAGGGGAAGACCATACAATTTTGTTCAAAAGATTATTTAGCAATATACAATTAAGGAAGCTGAAAACAAAAGAAATTGGGGTACACCATAGTCGGCACCAACGGATTTCTGTAAAGGCTGGTGGAAGATGTTAAACCTTGTAAAAGAAATTAAAGCAACTGCAGATTAGAGAATGACTATGGACATCAACAATGGTAGATGAATACATATCTAACTATGAAAAAATCTGTGGATGTTAAATGCCTACCTGAAAGAAATCTATTATAATTTGAGTTAAACCATACAAAATTTGGCACAAAAAAACTATATTTCCTAATTTGTTAAATTTTACAATTTAGATAATTTGAAACCTGGTTTTTATATCTATTTTACAAACTCCCTCGCCTTTCCATGCAGAACATACTTTTACCTTCTGGAGTTCGCTTTACATTTTTAGCATTCAAGGTCACATTATCATTCTGCATTCTTCTTTTCCAGCTGTTTTATTATTTCGATTATTTCTTCAGTTGAATTGTTTTCCCTAAGCCCGAAGCATTGTTCCTGAAAGCTCTACTGCCTTTGCTCCCAGTATAAGAGCTTTTATAATGTCAAGAGGATGTCTTACCCCTCCACTTGCTATTATTTCAGCCTTTTATCGATATAATCTTTTTAATCCAAGAAGACACTATGATACTGTACTCTGTCCCCATTCATTCAGATAGGAAAATCTATTTTCCCCTCATATTTTCAATATAGGAGCAAAAGCTTGTTCCTCCCTTCCGCTTATATCAAATGTTTTTATTCCAAGTTCCATACCTACTATGTCAGGACTCATCCCAAAGCCTACTTCCTTTAAAATCAGTGGAACTTTTATATTTTTACAAAATCTACTATATTTTTCTCCCATTCATTGAAGTTTCTGCTTCCTTCAGGCATTATAAGTTCCTGCATAAGATTTAACATGTATCTGTAGAAAATAACGGATCAAATCTTCCACAGCCTTTCTGCCTGCCATATAGTCCTTATCCGTCTCTGATATTTGTTCCAAGAAGAAGTCTCTATTTTCTTTCTACCACTTCAAATGAGTCGTCATCAGGATTTTCAAGGCGACTGTATGAGCCCGTAACAAAAAGGATATTACATCTTTGCAACTTTTGCAAGTTTCCTGTTTCTATCTCTTTTACCTACTTCCACCTGTCTCATAATATAAAAAGGATATTCGAATGTATTTTCTGCAAAATTGACTAGACAACCTATTTCATCCAGATTATATTCTGGGTATGGAGCACTGTATCAGTTCCATATCATCGAAACTATTACAGGTACTCATATGTTTAACGCATATTTTATATGCTCATCCTTTCTGTTCATTCGAAAACTCCTCCCAGTCAGTCATTTTTACGAAAGCTCTGATTTATAAAGCAGTTCTATATCTTTCATTTTTCCATCTTTTTCAGCAATTTTTCCGTATCATTTTTTATTGAAAAGATATGGCTATCCCATTAATCTCCTCCGGCCTGTCTCCACTGTTTTTAGCACATATATCCAGTCCTTCTCGCACATTCTACTAGTTTCAGTTTTCTGACTATAAATCATTAAGTTTTCTCAGTAGTTCGCCATTTTCTAATATTTTCTGAAATTATCTTTTTCTATTCCATTTTTCAGATTCTGGATAATTTTCTCAGATTGTTCAAGAAAAATCACTGTTTATCGAATTTCTGACTTCATCTATCATCCTGAAATAGAAGAGTCTCAGTCCATCACAAAATTCATATTTTTCAGGGCAATCATTCTTTTCTATTTTATATCCCCATTGCAAGTCCATTATTCTCCAAGGGAACTTTTTCATCTTTTTATTAAATTTCTGTCAAATGAAGTGTACATTACAGGATTTTCATAGGAAATGCAGGCTATATCTCCCATTGAGCCATTGTCTCCCCTTTTCAGAAGTACATAGGAAGACAGTTTAAAAGCTCTTCCTCAGAGATATCATAACTGTACAGTTTCGACATTGCCTTTACAGCAAGCACTGTTACACCTCCGCTGATCCAATTCCATATCCCATTTTTCTCCATTTTCCAGTAATTTTCTATATCAAAAGGCTTTATGCACACTCCCTTTTAACTGTAAATATTCATTTACTAATATTTACAGTTTCTGTAATCAGGGAATAATTTTTATCATCTTCTTCCAATGTAACTGAATAATCATCATATCCGAGTAAATACTGTATTTTTCTGAAAAATTTTTATTTCAGCCTTCATAAAAATATCTATATTTTTATAATTGCACTTTGACTTTGGAGTCAGAACAGAATATTCTCCTGCAGATATAAAGTTTTCCACCTGTTTTACCTGTATTTACTTTTAGTTTCTCTCTTATTTCTGCTTCTCCATTTTCCTTTTTCTTTAATCATCGTTATCACTGATTACTTACTACTTTTGATGCTATTATTTTATATCCCAAATATATCCTTTCAATCTCACAAAAGTCCTCTTCCAGGCAGAGAGTACCTTTCACGTTAGCTCCGCATCCATTGTAAGCAACATTTTTCTCCCTGTTTACGTAATTCTTTTTCACATATTCCATTGCTTCAAAAGTGATTTTTCTGTCAAAATATGTAAAGGAAGGATTTGCATTTTTAGTAGTTTCATGCATTCTCAGTGCATTTTGCTTCTGTAGTTTCTCCTACTTTTGAAAATCTCCTTCCTTCAGGTACTTTTTCATGTTTTCAAAATCTATTTCTGACTGTCTTATCCATTCATCAAATGAAGTTGAAGTTTCGCACGTAGATTAAGCCATTCCTTTTCTGCTTGAAATTATCTTCTTTTTCTTCATTCAGTACAAGTACAATCATGTGCAAATTTCTAAATCTGTTTTAACTTTCTGATATTCTCCTGTATCCTTATCCCACATTCCAACTAGGTCTCACTTCTGCTGAGGATCCTGAAGTAAACTTTGATATCTGTGCAAGTTCTTCCTGCAGATCCCGAAACAGCCTGTTACATGCCTTTATTGTTGCTGAAAGTCCGCTGAGCTGAAGAAAGACCCTGCTTCTGTAGCATGTTATTTCTTGTATCTATTTTTACGTATGTTGATTTCTGTCATCTCTGAAAAGATTTTAGAACTTTAGTTATTTTTTCTATCTCGTTCCTTTATCCTGCAGTTCTCCGTTTATATAAAAGGATATCACTTTTTCTGACCTCATATTTCAAGAGCTTCTTCCGCTGACAAAACTTATTTCCGTTCCAGTAAACTATATTTTTCCAAATGTCGAAATACTGCTTTGTAGGGTATCATTTTTACAGATCCTTTCCCCCAGTATTTTATAATTGCACATTGGCATAAGATTATACAGTGCTTTCATCCATATATTTTACAGCCTTTTCCATCAGCCTTTTTCGCGGTCATTTCAGCTTTCTCCCTGCTTTCCATGAGTGCTATTATACAGCCTCCAAGTCCTCCACTGACATTTTTGCACCATAGTCTCCTTCATCAATGGCTGTTTTACAAGAATACTCAGATTTTTCAATGCTTACCCCTAACATTTTCAGTTCCTCGTGTGCAGAAAAACTCATATCCTATATTAACGATATCTCTCTCAATGAATTTTTCTGTTTCTTCTGTTAGCTTTTCCAAGCTTTTTCCAGCATAGGTAAAGCTTTATTTCCCATATTTTTATATCCATTATTGCATCCCTTGTATGTCCATGTATTCCAGTATCTGCAATCAGTAAATATGCTCCCCAGATTCATATCAAATGTTTGAATCCTTTTATATGAATTTTATGGTATCGTCACTGAGGCATGTTTTTGCATCAAGTCCACTTGGGAGTATTATGAGCTATTATTTCAGCTTCATTCACAAGTTTCTCCAATGTCATGTATCAACTTTTCTGTTAAAATAGTCAGAGCACTCCCTTATGGCAGCTATACTCACTGCTGCAGAAGAACCCCATCCCTCTTTTTGGAGGAATATCCGATATTACTTTTTATACTTTATATTTCTCATCTGTTCAGATATTTTAATGCTGTGTGAACAGCTGTAGAGAAGTATCTTTTTCATTATGATGGAACCCTTGATCTTTCCACAATACATTCCATCTGTATATTTTTCAGTGGAATGGCTATTACAGGATATCCATACACTACAGAATGTTCTCCATGAAAATTATCTTGCTATGGGAAACTCCCTCCTTTTCTGTTCCTATTATTTTTATTTTTTATCGGATAATTTATTTTTCCATGATAGGTATTTTCATTCCTCCACTCAGATTTTTCACTTTTTATTTTACCTTAACTATTTTCTTTTTCCTGCCCTTATAATCATTCCGCTTTCAGGAACAACAGTCGCCTTTACGTCTTTTACAGCTCCATCATTTATCTTAAATCCGCCCTGCTCAATAAGACGTCTCGCTTCACTTGTAGAGCTCATCGTTTTGTTTCCTTTACAAGAAGGTCTATTATTCCTGTTTCCTGTATTCAGTTCCACCTCAGGCAGATCCATCAAGGTTCTTTTTACTGAATACATTTTCAAAACCAGTCTCTGCTTCTTTAGCAGCATCTTCTCCATAGTAAATTTCTTTACAACTTCTGCTCCCAGCTGTTTTTAGCTTCCATCGGATGTAAACTTCCATCTGTGATTTTAGCTTTAATTTCGTAATTTTTCAGAAGGAACGTCTGTTATCGATTTGTATAATAATTTTCCATCAGTTCATCTGAAATTGACATAACTTTACCAAACATATCATTCGGAGTGTCTTTTACTCCAATATAGTTTCCTAAAGATTTAGACATTTTTTCCACTCCATCAAGTCCAACAAGAATTGGCATTATCATGCACACCTGCTGTTCCTGTCCAAAGTTTTTCTGTAAATCCCTTCCTCTTAAAAGATTGAACTTCGTTCTGTTGCCCCTAATTCAATATCCGCTTTCAGCTCTACCGAATCATATCCCTGTAAAATGGATACATAAATTCTATCAGTGAAACCGGTTTATTTTCTGCCAATCTTTTTGAGAAATCCTCTCTCGAAATCATTTGTGATACAGTAAACTGCGATAGCAGATTCAATGCATCTGATAACGACAGTTTTTCCAGCCAGTCAGCATTATACAACCTTTATCTTATCCAGATCCAATATTAATTTTCACCTGATCCAGATATGTTTTTATATTTTTCCTTTACCTGCTCTTCTGACAACATTTTTTTCTAGTTTTCAGATTTTTCCTGTCGGATCACCCTATTCTTCCTGTAAAGTCCCGATTAGAAACAATACTTCATGCCCTAAGTCCTGAAAATTGTTTCAATTTTCTCAAAGGAACAGCATGTCCCCTAAATGCAGTTCTGAACCTGTAGGATCAATCTAATTTTTACTCTTAAAGGTGTGTTTTGTAAAAATTGATTTTTTTCAAGTTTTTCTTAAATTCATGTTCATTTATTATTTCTTCAGCAGCCTCTTTTTAATATATTATACTGTCTTTCAACTTCATTTTTATTTCCTGTTCATTTTAAAACTCATTTTTATTAAATCCTCCTAATTTCTTTTCATTCCATATTTCTATTATTTTTATAAATTATTTTTCTAAAATCTTTGTAAATTTTATTAGATATTTTACATATGTACGACATACTTCATAAAATAGTAAACTACTGGTAAAACAAATAAATAGCACTGTCAAATCTGTCTAAAAACCTCCGTGTCCCAAGAAGAAGATTTCCTGAATCTTTTTATTCCAAGTTCTCTTTTTATTTTTGATTCCACAAGATCTCCAAGCTCAGCAAATACTCCTAGACCTAGTGCTAAAATAAACGCATGAACTCCTTTAATCCCAACCTTCAGATAAGTCAGACTGCAATTTTTTGATATAAAAGAAAATTCCACATACAAAATTTGCAATAAGTAAGTATATCTGATCAAAGAATAATATTACTAAAAATACTCCTAATATCCCAGCGATTGCAGCTTCTATTGATTTATTAGGGCTGATTTTTGGAGAAAGTCTTCTTTTAAAAAATTTTCCTCCTATTGCTTTTCCCACTAAATATGCAGAAATATCGCAGGCCCATATAAGTATAAATGTCATTGCCACTAGAACATTTCCATTTGGAAATTCATATCTTATGAGCAGTATATATGAAAATAAGTATGCTACATATATTATTCCAAACAACGTGTAGGATATTTCAGCCATTGCACCTTTTATCTTTTCTTTCAGAACCTGTCTCAGTGAAAGCAGCATAAGCGCAAATACTATAAATCCTCCCATATCATAATTAATCTGTTTAAAAATTCCAGTCTGAATATGGAAAATATATTTCTTGAGTTTTCCTGAAAATATATTGCTACAGGCAGAAAAAGTCCCAGACCATTCCTATCCTATTTGCAACTTCATATCCCTGTCTTTAAGCATTTTATAAAATTCATAAAGAGACATCCCTATTATTACCATTGTAAAAATAAGCAATAGTATATCTCCTTTTTAAAAATATCCAGAGAAGAAAAAGGTACAAATAACAAAATAATAAAAAGTCTACTCAGCATTTAGTCCTCCATATCTTCTATCTCTCCTGTTAAAAGATAAAATTGCTTTATTATATTCTTCTTCATCAAAAGTCAGGCCAGTAAACATCTGTTACATAAAATTCTGAATATGCAATTTCCATAAAAGAAAATTACTTATTCTGAATTCTCCAGCTTGTTCTTATAACAAGTTCAGGATCAGGTATATCAGGTCTATACATATATCTTGCCACTTCTTCTTCAGTAACAGTTTTTCCTGTTTCTCTTTTTCATCTGACAATATTTTATTAATTGCATCTGTTATTTCTTTCTCCCACCATAGTTAAAGGCTATATTAAATACTATTGTCTCTTCATTTTTCCAAGTATTTTTCCGTTTCTTCTATTTTTCAGTAAAGAATTTGATACTCCTTCCTTAGAACCTGTCACCAATGGTTTAATTCCCTGCTTTTTCATTGTTTTTCTTGCTGCTGAGGAAAGCTGAAAACAGTTCCATAAGTCCTTTTACTTCCTTTTCGGTCTTTTCCAGTTTTCAGTTGAAAAAGCATAGACTGTTAAAATATTTTACTCCTAATTTTATTGACTCTTCCAATATTTTTCAATATTTGCAGCTCCTGCTCTGTGTCCTTCAAGTCTTATTTTTCCTTTTTCCTTTGCCCATCGTCCATTTCCGTCCATTATTATCGCAACATGCTTTGGTATCTTCAATTCCATATTCTATAGCCCTTTCAATGAAATAAAAACTTAAAATACTTTTCATTATACTTTTTATACATTTTAACATATTTTACAGTTTTTCAAGCATTTCTTTATATTTTACCTTAAAATGCATATTGCCTTTTGAAAAATTTCCTGTATATTATTTATATAACAACTATAAAGGAATAATATATGAAAAGAAAATAAATAATTCAGGAACTACAGACCTATTTTTGAACAACGAAAATGCCATGCATAGTGAATCTAAAAGATATTCCATTTGGAAAGGAATATCATTTAAGGATTTTACTTCAAATAAAAATTCTTCCAGGAACTATAAAAAGATTTTTCTTGATGGTGAATACGAAATGCAATAGCAAAAGGTTTCAGGAAAGATAGACTATAATTCAGTAATTTTACTCCTATGGAAAAATATTATCGAAGTGGCTTACTGTTTTTGATGGAAAAGCAAAAATTTCCTCATTTTCCAAATAATAGTTCGCATTTTTCTTAGAAAAGGGAAATTCTGATTTATTCCTTTAAAAATAATAATAAATTATTTAAATTTGATATGACAATATGCATACCATTTCCCATGATTTTATATGGATAAACTGAAAAGCAAATTTAAATCTTTCAGTTGGAAATCCTATATTTTCAGAATGGGTGATACTGAATATAAGAATGGAGAACTGCTTCACATAAAATCAAATAATGAAATTGATGCTCTTGCTCTTCAGCTCAAAAACTTTTATCCGTATGACATTGACAGTTTTATTGATTTCAAGCTGAAAGTTACCGTCTGTTTTCTTATTCTGAAAAACATTCTGAATCAGGAGAAAAAGACGCATTCCCTAATTTCAGAAAATATAAAGTCTATTTTTGAAAAATACTCCTGTTTCAGAACTTCCTTCAATAAAAACTTTGTGAAATTACAGGATTTGAATAATTGTTTTACAAACCTCTTTTGAGCAGAAGGAATGAAAAATAAGCCAGTATATACGTAATCTGCGTATGGAACAGAGCAAAATTTCTTCTTGAAACTACCGATTTAAGTATTCTTGAGATTTCAATTGAAGTCGGATATGAGAATCCAAGTAAATTTGCCAAAAATTTCAGAAATTATTTTGGAATCCTGCCAAGCAAATACCGGGAAAAAGTGCTTGAAGAAAAGAAAATTTTAAGTAGATGTTATTGTATTTTTAGTTTATATTTTATAATTAAGCCTAATCTATATTTTTAGTTTGGGCTTTTTCATTACGGGTTGGCATCTAAAATAAATACAGGGGTATAATTAAATTGAAATTTATTTTTGATAGACTAAATTTATTTTATCTATCTATTAATAAAAAGTATATTTTAATAGATTACATTAAGGAAGTGACTTCATATGAACAACTTAAAATTTCTGCTGAAACTTTCAGGACAGCATAAAAATAAAACTTATTGTTTCTGCTATGTTCAGTATAATCAGCACTACTTTATCAGCTATTCCATATCTTCTGGTATACAGTATTATTTTAGAAATCTTTAACAGGAAATTAAGCTACAATAAAAATAAAATCTCTAGTCTTTATAGCTATTTTATTTATTATTCTAGGGTGTTGCCGCCGTATTCTCTCAGGAATATTTTCCCATATTTCAGCATTCAATATTCTCTATAAAATAAGAATTGATCTTATTGAACACATGTCAAAAACTGAATATGGGATTTTTAAGAAAAATATGACTGGAAAACTGATAATTAACGAAGATGTGGAAAAACTGGAAAAATTTCATTGCACATCAGATTCTGATTTATCTTCAGCTTTTGCAACTCCCTCATTTTCTTGGAATTATGTTCTATTTTAACTGCAGCTTTCTTTAGTATTATTTATACCTATTATTTTAGGAATATTGGCTCAAAAGTGGTATGTTTTAAAAATTATATGGGAAAAAGTTGACCATTTTTATAAACTTGTTGCAAAAGTTAAATTCCACTATTATGGATATATAAATGCCATGAATGTAATGAAAAGCCTTTAATCTCACTGCAAAATCATTTTAAGGATTACAGAGATAATACTCAGGGTATGCAGATTACTGGATTGAACTTACAGAGCTTGCAGTGCCTTATTATTCAGCATTTCTCTGCCTTGTGGATACAGGGCTGCTTTTTATCATTCAATTGGTGGAATAATGCTTTTTAAATGGTAAAATAACAATTTCTGTATACATTCTTTTTCTTCTGATGAGTACAATATTCCTGAACTCACTGAGAACACTATTTGAACTTTTCGGAAAGTCTTTCGTTTTCTTCTAAAAGGAATGGGAAAAATCATTGAAATTTTTTTAATGAAAAGGAACAAAAATCAGGAAATATTTCCTTTCCCGAACATTTTTCAGAAAAGTTTGAAATATGAAAAATGTAACATTCGCATACAACAAGGCAAAAGTTATAAATAATTTTACCCTTACTATAAGGGCAGGAACTACTACAGCACTTGTAGGCCCTTCAGGGATCAGGAAAGACTACGATAGGACTTCTTGCCGGAAGATTCTGGGATATTGACGAAGGGAAAATAACTATTGATGGAACTGATATAAAAGACATTTCATATGAAAGCCTTATGGATAATATATCCTTTGTTTTTCAGGACACTTTCATGCTCCACGATACAATTTACGAGAATATTATAATGGGAAAAAACCATACACGTGAGGAAGTTGAAAATGCTGCGAAAAAAGCGCAGATTCACGACTTTATCATGTCACTGCCTGACAGATATGAAACAAAAATAGGAGAAGGCGGAATAAAACTAAGCGGTGGAGAAAAACAAAGAATTTCAATTGCCCGTGCTATACTAAAAATACTCCTATTGTCATTCTTGATGAAGTTACGTCATATTCTGACATTGAAAATGAGGCTAAAATACAGTCAGCTCTCAAAACTTTGCTTAAAGGAAAAACTGCACTTATTATTGCCCACAGACTTTACACTATAAAAAATGCTGATAATATCGTTTTCATGAAGAAGGGACAGATAACTGAACAGGGTACGCATGAAGAGCTATCAGAAACAGAGCCGATTATTGGCATCTGTGGTCCCTCTACAATGAAAAATGATTTAGAAAAAGGAGGTTACGGAATAATGTTAAATGATATAAAAACACTTTCAGGTAAAGAATTTAAACATTTAAAAACCTGTATTCCTACTTGTAATTGATTCGCTGTTTTATATGATAAATTATATGATGTTTTACTTTTACAATAGTAGACCTTATAACGGAAAACTTACACTGAACAAAATTATTATTTATACTACTATAATGATTGTAGCAAATACTGTCAGATATCTTTCAACCGTGTAGGCTATACAGGAATACAGAGTCAGGAGCCAGAATTATTCAGGATTTACGTCTCCGTATGGGAGATCACCTGAGAAACCTTAATTTAGGATATTTTAACAGGCATAATATAGAAATGTCATAAATATCGCAACTAATGACCTTCAGGATTTTTGAACATGTTCTTACTCACAGTACATCTGAACTTATTAAAGCTTGGCATACTTTCAGTATATTTACTGCTTGTTACCTTTGCCATTTCTCCCATTCTCGGAATTTTACAGATTCTCATAGCTGCAGCAGGTGCTATTTTTATTGTTCTTGGAATGAAAAAGTTCAAGGATAGCACTTAAGAAAAAACATACAATGGACAATGTAGTTTCACGTATGGTTGAATATATTTCAGGAATGGAACTTTTTAAATCCTATAATCTTGCAGGAGAAAAATTTAAAAGACTCAAGGACAGTTTCAATGACCTTAAAAAAAGAAAGTATTAATACTGAAATTGCTCTAGCTCCGTATATTCTTATTTTTCCAGCTGACTGTTGATATTTTCCTTTGCATTGCTTCTTCTGGCATCAACACAGTTTTTCATAAGCGGTTCTATAAATAAAATAATGTTCTTTTCATACATCATAATAGGACTTTTCACTTTCAAACATTCTGGAAGGCATTTTTCAGGACAGTATGTATTTTTTTCAGTATATGAAACTTGCAACTGACAAACTTATTAATGTATATAATGAGAAGGAAATTTCCTATGAATTTGAAGTCATGCCATTTAAAAACTATGACATAAAGTTTGAAAATGTCAGTTTTTCTTATGAAAAAGACAAGCCTGTATTAAAAACACTCAGCTTTTGAAGCAAAGCAGGGAACTTCTACCGCACTTATGAGGTTCGTCAGGTTCCGGAAAAAAACTACTGTTACAAACCTTATTGCAAGATTCTGGGACTGTCAGTCAGGAATTATTTCCATTGATGGAACAGATATAACAAAAAATTTACCTGAAGAACTACAGCAAATTAAGTATGATTTTTCAGGATGTCTATCTTGTAAATGACACAGTAGAAAATAATATAAAAGCTTGGAAAACCTGATGCAACGCACGAGAAGTTGTTAAAGCCGCAAAGATACAAGCTGTCATGAATTTATAACAGAACTTGAAAAACAGTTATGATACTGTTGTGGGCGAAGGCGGTTCTACTCTTTCAGGTGGTGAAAAGCAGAAATTTCCATTGCAAGGGCTCTACTGAAGATACTCCATTATCCTACTTGATGAAGCTACTGCTTCCCTCGATGCGGATAATGAGCATGAAATAAGAAAATCATTAGATAAATTGATTAAAAATAAAACTGTAATTACTATTGCCCATAAACTTAATACTATCAAAAAATTATGATCAGATAATTGTTATGTCTGATGGAATTATAGAAGAAAAAGGGCACTCACGAAGAACTTATGAAAAACAGAAACATTATTATGAAATGTATACTGAAATGAAAAAAAGCTCAAAGTAATGAATACAGTCTGATTTAATAGAAAAATGCAACGGCTGAAAATACATTTTCTTAGTACCGTTGCATTTTTATTGTCTTAATATTATTACTGTATAATACTCAAATTATCTGACTATGTGAATAATCTTCAGAAATTTCACTGTTAAACTTTACCAGTTACTAGAAAAATCGCTCTGAGTCCCTATTCCTCCTCTTATATTTTTACCTTTTGTATCATAACCTGCATTTACTGTAAATCCTATTCTCTGATTTTTCTATTCCAAGGTTCAGGTCTGCCTTAAAGTTACCTTTTCTGTCATCCTTTTCTCCTCTTATACCAAACCAGTCAGCATTTGTAAATCTTACTCTTCCTTTGTTGTTTACATCTCCAACTTTTCCAAGTTCATTTTTCATAAGCAAGTCCTAATGTAGTTACAAATGATGTTTTTACTGCCATTGGCTGTTTATATTTAAATTCTATTCCAACCTCAGGTTTGATTGAGTGATAGTTGTTACTTTGAATTTCAAGTCTGATTTCTCCAGTTTTTTCCTTGATTCCATTGAATCTTCCATATTCTAGTTTCAGACTTCCATATGGTCTTATGCTTGTTCTTTCACTCGTTCTTATGTTATATCCAAGTTCGTTTTTCAATGCCACTCCATATGTATAGTATGTTGATTTTGCACCGAATATTTCATCAACTACCAGGTATCTTCTATGCATATCACTTATGGAAGCATATCCTTCTCCTGATATTGTCCATTGAAGGTTTCCATTATGATCTGAAGAAGGCGACATTGTCTTAAATACTCCAAGCTTCAGCATTGTTGTATCTTCTTTTGATTTTCCTATATCTTTCAGCTTGAATCTGTTTGTTACTGCTCCTGCATACCATCCTGAACTGTTTCCAAGTTTTATAGTTTCATCTTCATGAACATAAGCTACTCCATAAGCATTATTTGTGTAGTCAATTATTCCTGCAGTATCTGTCTTGTACTCTCCTCTTGATCCGAATGTTTTTATTTTGTTAGACTGTTTTGACTTATTTTCCCATTCTTTTTTCAAATGAGTGAATTCCTTGTCAAGAATAGTTCCTGTAGCCTGGATTCTCTGTTGAGTATTTTCCATACTGGTGTCCCATCATTTCATCAAATGCCTGTGATAACAGTATGTGTTCATTATTTCCTATAGAATTAAGTTTTTCAAATAATTTTCTTTCTCTTGATCCAAGTGCTTCCACACCGTATCTCTGGTCAAGTCCATCTGCAAAGTTGTATGTATCAGATGAATTTATCGAGTGTGAGACTGCTGTCCTACCCATACAGTGTAAGGAACTTTAACCAGATATAGATTTTCTATTACCTGAGTATCTTTATTCTGTACGGCTTTAGCCATCCATGTCAATGAACTTGAATATATCTGCCATCTTCTAAGACCCTTGTCTCTGGAGCCTGTAAAAATCATGTCATTATAAGGTGCTATTAAATCCTTGCTTAATTTCAGATATTTTTCATTTGTCTGCTCTGTAGCTTCAGTACCTATTATTAAATCTGCATACTTTATACCTCTTGTAGACAATAATCCTAAGTTATTTACAGGTCTTGTAGCATTTACTCCTGTAGTATCCACATATATTCCTATAGGCGCAGTCTGGATAGTAGTTTTTCCACGTGCAAGGTCAGGTATTACATCAACTGTCTGAACATTTGGAACTTCCACTCCGTTATAAGTAACGACCGCTTCGATATGTTCCGTCTTTTAGGTATTATTCCACCTGATTTACAGGAAGTACTCCCATTATTTTTGAATCATCTGATATTGTAGCGATTGCCACTGATCCATCTCCTGTAGTTGTTACTGTTCCTGCACCATTATGCATGTTGGCAGTTTTTCTGTCTCCAGATATTGTAAATTCTCCTCTGTTTACAAGAGTCAATTTACCACCGATTGCTATTCCTATTCCATCTTCTGCATCAATATTTTACTTTTTCCATAGTTGTGGAATGTAGCTTCTCTCAGAACTGCAACTCCAACCTGCTCCGCTATTTCCTGTTCCTACTGTTGTTATAGTTCCATAGTTATATCCTACAGCTCCGTCTTCAAGGAACATACCTACATTCAAATCCGTTCCGCTTAATTCAATTCTTCCATAGTTCTTAGCTATTGAACCTTTTCCTCCTGCATACATTCCTATACTGTTAGGAGTAGTTACTGATATTGTTCCATGGTTTTCAATATTTCCTAATCCTATTATATCTCTATATATTTTTTTGTCTGTGTCTTAGGATTTCCTGTAACAGGATCTATTATTACATTTCCATTGGCATCAAGTACATTTTTCAACTTCTGTTCTCTGTTTTACATATCCTGCAGCCATTCCAATTCCATTTTTCTGATCTGTGGCTACTGTCAGATCCGAAGCTGAAACGTCTATTCTTCCATAGTTTTAAATACGTTAGGTGTCACTGTAGCAGGAATTGCTCAGTAGGATGAGGGCAGATAACTGTATATTCCAACATGTCCCTTTCCTTGAGTCATGTTAATATTACCGTAATTTGCTCCTCCACCATTAGTATAGATTCCATAGACAAGTTCTCCGCCTGTACTTTCAAGATTAGTACGGTTTATTACAGTATTTTCTGTACCTGTAGTATCAGCTGAATATAAATATACTGATTTATCAGGAAGCTGTACTATACCTGTGCTGTTACTGAAGAATTTATTATTTGTTCCACCTTTTTATTACAAATCCAAATGAATTGTCTCCAATTTTAATTTTTATCAGTATTGTTTGTAATTGTTCCATTGCTTCCTGAGTAGTATACTCCTACTCCGTTGTTTGCTCCTGTTTCAACTTCTTTAGCACCATTTAAAATATCAACATTTCCTCCTGTTGTGAATACTGAAACTCCATTATCACCAACTTTTGTTTCTCAGATGCGCTCCCAAGAGTTATGTTTCCACCTGCTTTTTCCATAAATTCCTAAAGTATTCTTCCTGCTTCAATTTTTCCATTATTTACTATTACATCGTTTGAATGCTCTGAATATATACCGATGTTAGGTTTTGTTTCATCATTTGCATCATCAAGAGTTATTGTTCCATTGTTTGTTACTGCGTGTCCTGCTGTTCCAAGATTATCAGTGTGCATTCCTATTGATTCCTGTCCTGAAAAATCTATAGTTCCAGTATTTGTCATGGCATTTGAACCATTACTTGAAGACATTCCAACTGCTCTTAATTTTTGAGCTTTCTATTTTACCTTTGTTTTCAGTATTTCCAGTAGCATTGTCAGAACGCATTCCTATTCCATAATCTCCATCAAGAGTTATTGTTCCGGCAGCACCGTTTTCTCCTGTAGAAGCTCCTTTGTTGTAAATTCCAACACTGTTTGTTCCTATTTTTATGTCCTTGTTATTTACAATAGCTCCACCGGCTTCTCCATATAATGCAACTGACTTGTCACCTGAAAGATCTATTGAACCTTCATTTGTTAAAGTTCCTGAATCTTTCAGATATGCAGCTACAACCTTATTTTTGTACTTGTCAACGTAAATGCTGTATCCAGTTTTATATCAGAATCTTTACCAAATATAAATACAGAACCATCTGTGTCTATAGTTTTTCCTGCCTGGTTGTAAACAAGTTTACTTCTGTCTGTTGCACTGTTTCCTTTTACGTAAATGTAAGTATATTTATTGTTTCCTGGATTGAATACAAGATTATCCTTAAAGTTTGTAGCAGTATTTGCATCTGCATTTACAAGATAATATCCTAATGAATTCTGTCCATTTATTTTTAATGTTCCTGCAGCCTGTCCATCAAAAGTAGTTGTTGATGTTTTTCCGATACCTTCTAAAATAAATCCTATAGACTTTGTACCTACTTCAACAGTTCCTCCTGAAATTACTGTTTTTAGTATTAACTGCATTTATTCCGCACTTTCATCTCGACTTTTTATATTTCTTTAGATTCCAGGTCAGATTTTTCCTGCATATATTCCTAAACTTCCTTTTGCAGCAGTTAAATCAATATTTCCATTAGTATCATTTTTTATTTTTGATACTGCTGTTGCATGAGTGTTATTTGCATATATTCCTATTACCTTTTCTCCTGCCGTTCCTGTTATCTTACCATCATTCAGTATAGTAATATTCTGATTAGCCGTTGTTTTTACAAAGGGAATTTGCTCCTACGATACCTGTACCTTTTGTAGCAATTTCAATATCTCCTTATTTGTAATGTCAGAATCTGTTGCACCGTATATTCCTACGGCTTTTTCTCCGTCATTTGAATTTTTACTCCGTATCATTTAAAACTTTTTCCAGTTTCAACTGCTATAGCTGTTGAGCTTAAATTTCCACTAGGTCCATTTTGCATTGCAATAGTTCCTTTATTTGTAACTACCATTGAAGCATTGTTTGTTCCGTCATTTCTCTGACCAATTGCAGTTCTTCCTAAAAGCATTTGAACCTGTTATAGTTTTTCCTGAGTCAACTGTTACACTCGAAGATACGAATTCAACTCTGTCATATGCACTTCCACTGTCAAGAGTCACATCCTGATCTACTTCAAGATGTCCATTTCTCATAGTCATTATTTTGAAATTACCATTTGTTATATTTAAAGGTGAAGCTGCTGTATTGTCTGAAGTCAGCCCTGTCATTTCACTAAGTTTTATCGCTGTGGCCGGTGAAGCTGGATTGCTGTTCTGTACTGAGAACAATGCCCCTCCGTTATCTATAGTTAAGTTAACTTTATTAGTAAATGATGATCCTCCACCAAACATATTTTTAATAGCAGCCGATAAATCTGCAGCACTCTGAACTTCTTTAAATCCAAATGCTACACCGCCTGATTCTACTGTTGCAGTAATATTGTTAACAAGATTAAACTCTCCTTTTCTAGTTCCATCTTTGTCATTATCATCATTATGATAGAATAAAACAGATTTATTTCCGTGCTGTTAAAGTAACATCTGTAGCCGCTCCTCCTGCTTTACCTAAGCTTTATTTTTGTTCCATTATTTGCCGCATATAAAGTTGCTCCGCCACCTGTAGATTTTATAGTTTCCTTTTTCAATAGTTGTATCTGTTCCGCTATTTGAGAAAACTCCTGTAGTATTTCCTCCACTTGTTGTGATACTTCCACCAGTCATGGTAAATTTACTACCATCTTTATTATACACTCCTGTAGAACCTGCACCTGTTAAAGTTATGTCTCCTGAATAGTTTTCCTTCAGATTTATTATCATAAATCTGCATTCCTATTAAAGTTGTGCCTGTACCTGTTATTGATGAAACATTATCTATTATTCCACCATTTTCAGCATGCATTCCTACATTTTTAGTTCCTGCTAAAGTAATTTTTGCTCCGGATTGTTATTAGCTGTTGCTGTTCCTGCTGGGTTCCATTACCTAATGCAACCATTCCCATGCTTCCTTCACCTAAGCTACCTTTTATCTCCCTTATTATTATCAGCTATAGGATTTCCATTAGAAGCACGAACTCCTCTGTCTACTCTCATACCTACTACTTGAACCGGCATTTATTAATAGTACCATCATTTATTATCTTATCTGCTTCTCCCTAATTTCAGGTACATTCCCTATACTTTGCCCGCATTTACATTTATAATTCCTGTACCGTATTTTTAACATTATCAGTATATGCCTTATGGCACTTCCACCTTCTTCAATAACTGCTATACCTGCACTGCTTCCTCCACCCCAATGATATTATTCCGCTATTTTCAACTTTACTTGTATTAGCAACTAAAGAAGACAGTTTCATCTCCGATACTGTTTCCTCCATGTAATGTTATATTTGCACCAGTATTGTTTTACAGCATTAACTACAGCATTTGGTGGTTGTCAGCATCTACCTGTATTCCTATTGAATGATGCCCATGAAATTCTATGAGTTCCATCATTCGTCAGTTGATTAGTACCTGCACTAGGGTTTATCAGCAGTAAATATAAGACCTATCTTATATCCCTGTATATCTCCTGAATAGTTAGTTATTTTTATACCTGTTAGTATTTCCGATTGTTATCTCATAAACTCCCCTACATCAGAAGTTCTTGTTATTTCCACTTTGATATTTCAGAATTAGCTGTAAAGGTAGGTAACTATCTTGTCTGCATCATCATAAACTTGAGTTGTTCCTGCCCTATAAAATTACCCCCACCTACATTTTATAGGAACCATCAGTCCACCTAATCCATATGCTCCTCTATATGAAGTATTTTTTCAACAGTATCTGATATAGTTTCTAATTTATTACTTCCCTTGTTCCACTTCCTCCATGACTTTGTATTTCCAGCCCTGTAACCTATGGTCCAGCCAAGCTTACATGACTGTTATTTGTTATTTTTCCAATATCTGTATTTAATGAACCTATTCTTGAACCACCTTTCTAAAAAGCTCTTTGTGTTGGTGCAGCATTCCTGCCGCTGCCGTTGCAGTTGAAGTATGTGCACCTGAAAATTACATTTCCGTTTTCTTCATCTATTCTATATCCAGATGAGTCTACGACTAAATTTTGATTTATAGTTACATTTCCATTACTGTTTACATCTGAAATCGTACTTTAAAAAGGCTTTTCTCCTCCTGTTGCCTCTCCTTTCATTACAGCTACTCTTCCTGTACTTCTCTCAAAATTAGGATTAGTAGGTGTTGCAACTCCTGGAGCTACATTGATTTATAAATGACACTGCAGCAGTATTTATCTGACTGCTCGTAGTTTGTCCAGTTGTTAACGTCACTTTCTGACCTTCCACCCAAGCAGGAGAAGCAGAATTACTTATACCATCAAAAACTTTTCTATTTTTCATGTTAAATCCTGTATAAGTAGGCATGGCCTGAGAAACAGGGTTTGGTGCATTAAATGTCATCATCTTTTATTCTCAGGATTTCCTGGAGCAACTTCAGGCGGAGAATAGTGCAAACTTATTTCCTCCGTCCTTCTATGGTTCCAGAGATTTACCACGGTGCCTGTTTATTTATTTCCTTAGGTCTTACTGTTGCAAGTAAGTTCAATGTAGTTACCGGCTCCTGATCAAATACTCAGATGATTCTATCCCCATGATGCATTTCCCAGTCCTGTTGTTGATGTAGTTGCCGAATGGAACGGATCATCATGTACTGATGCTACATATCTGCTATAGTTTCTACTGTTAGGAGAGATTGATCTCAGGAATAAATCATCACTTCTTCTATATATCCTTCATAAGGATATTTTTCCTTTTTATCTCCTCTTCCTTTATACGTTTCCTCTCCAGTTACTGTAAAAATAGTTCATTCCATACTGCCATGAACTCCATGGAGATTTTACAACCTGATCTCCCTGTTCCATTAATTGAATCAGTTCCAGGTTCGATCCTTTTAGAAGCTTGTTATTTTCTCTTTTAGCTTCCCTAAAAAGTGCCTTCATGTCGCTGATTGAAGTGTTCAATTCTTTTCTTGCCTGATTTATTGAGTGTTTCAGCATTTTTCACTCCAGGTGATGTTAAACCTTCTGAAAATGACAACAATCCCATCATTAAAAACTAAAGAGCAATCCTTTTGTATAACTAGATATCCTTACATCTTTTGCTAACGATCTTAAATCTTTTTCGATTTTCTTTAAAATTATTAGTCATCCTTTCTCCTCATCTATAAATATTTATTTTTTTATTAATCGTTTTTATGTACAAATAATATATTTTAATGTCTATCTTTTCTTGTTACTTTGTGCAAAAATTATTTTAAGTCAAACTATTTTCATCTATTCTCTTAATTGTCTTTCAACATTCTTATTAAGATATGTCATCAATTATTCGATACTCTTTTATATTTCTTCTCTTTCACCTGACTTCTAATATTTGCTTTTCCATTTTTCCTCCTAATTTAACATTAGTTTTTATATAGTATATCAAATTAAATTCAAAACAACCATAAGTTGTTACTTAAAAACTTTAAAAACTATTGTATTTTAGATAATACAGTATTTTTACACAATTTCAAAATTATCCTTTTTTAATTTTTCTAAAAGCTATAAAAAGAAAAAGAATAAAAAATTTTAAATAAAACCTTTTATCCTTTTTTAATCAATATATAAAGCAGATATGATGTTTCTATTTATTTTTTTCTATATTTCAGTACATCTATCAGCAACTGCTGTTATTATGATGATACCTTTTATAATATACTGCCAGTAAGGGCTTATTCCTATATAAGTAAGTCCGTAGTTAATCAATGTAAAGATTATAACTCCTGCAACTACTCCTGAAATCTTACCTACTCCTCCACTGAATGAAACTCCTCCAACAACAGGCCGCAATGGCATCCATTTCATACATGAATCCAAGGTTGTTTGTTGCAGATCCTATACGTGCCGCTTCAAGAAATCCTCCTATTGCATACATTACTCCTGATAACATATATACGATAAGTATTGTCTTTTGCAACATTTAACTCCTGATACTCTTGCTGCTTCAGGATTTCCTCCTACAGCAAACAGGTTTTTTACCAAATACTGTTTTATTCCACAATGTCCACATAAATACAATTGCAATTACAGCATATATTATCAGATAAGAAAGTCTGAGCTGTCCAATCTGGAATAATGCTCCTTGTGCCACCTGCGAATATTTTCTGTCAAATCCTGCTACAGGTGATGCTCCTACAAAGTCAAAGTATAATGAGTTTATTCCGTAAACTATTACCATTGTTCCCATTGTTGCAACGAAAAGGCACAACATTCAGTTTTGCAACTATAAGTCCTGTTATTAGACCCTATTAAGGCACCAATAACTACTACAAGAAGCAGAACTACAGGTATAGGTAATGTTGGTAATCCTTTAAAAACTTTATTTACGTTTGTCATAGCCTGAAGCAATGTTGCCGATACAAGTGCCGCCATACCAACTTGTCTTCCTACTGACAAATCTGTCCCCTGAGTTACGATAAGTCCTGCAACTCCAAGAGCTATTATTATTCTTACTGATGACTGTGTCAGAATGTTCTGTATATTTAATAAGCTTAAAAATGTAGGATCCTTCATTACTATTAGAACTAACAGTAATAGAAGTACCAGATAAATTCCTCCATTTAATATCAGATTTTTTAAATCAAAAGATTTCTTATTTTCTTTTACAACTTTCTCTGCCATTTTTGCCTCCCTATAAATATTTAGCCGTTAATTTTAATATTTCTTCCTGAGAAGTTTCGGCGGTATTTACTATACCTGCCACTCTACCATTACTCATGACTAGTATTCTGTCTGTTACTCCCAGCAGTTCAGGCATTTCTGAAGAAATCATAATAATACCCTTTTCTTTTTCGGCCAGATTTATCATTAACTGGTATATTTCAAATTTTGCACCTACGTCTATTCCCCTCGTAGGCTCATCCATAAGAAGTATTTCAGGTGCTGTAAGCAGCCATCTTCCTATTATTACTTTCTGCTGATTTCCTCCTGAAAGGCTTCCTATATGTGTCTTTTGTGACGGTGTCTTTACATGCATGCTGTCAATAACCCATTTTGTATCTTTTTCTATTTTACTGTTATCCAAAAGTCCCAATAACGCCTTATAATTTCTAGTATTGGAAATAATTGAATTAAATTTTATATCAACATTGAATAAATTCCCGTAGCACGTCTTTCTTCAGTTATAAGTGCTAATCCATTTTGTAGTAGCTTCCTTAGGTTTCTTATATTTACTTCCTTACCATCTATTTTTACTGTTCCTGATTTTCTTCTCAATAACTCCAAATAACGTTTCCACTATCAGTTCTCTTTGAACCCTACAAGTCCTGCAATTCCTAATATTTCTCCTTTTTCTCAATGTAAAAGGATACATCTTCTATTGACTTAGGTCTTTTTGCCGTCAGATGTTTCAACTTCCAGTATAACTTCTCCCGGCTTTATTTGTTTTATCAGGGAAATCTGTTTGTCAGATCTCTTCCACCATAAGGTTTATTATCTGATCTGTTCTAAGATCTTTTACTTTTTCTGTAGTAACCCATTTTCCATCTCTAAGTATTGTAATTTCATCGCATATTTCTGTTATTTCTTCCATTTTATGCGAAATATACACTATTCCTATACCATTTCCTGAAGTTTTTCTTATTATCTTGAAAAGATGTTTTACTTCATTTTCTGTCAGGGATGAAGTAGGGCTCATCTAAAATCAATACTTTTTGAGTCATATGAAACTGCTTTTGCAATTTCAAGCATCTGCATCTGTGAAACAGAAAAGTCTGCTTACTTTCGTTTCTGGGATCTATATCTATATCCAGTTTTGCAAATATTTCCTTTGTATCTTTATACATCTTATCTTCATCTATAAATAAACCTTTTTAGGATATCTTCCAAGCCATATATTATCCATTACGTTTCTCTGTGTAACCTGATTTAACTCCTGATGCACCATGGAAACTCCTCTTTCAGAGTGCATCCTTTGAATTCTTAAATTCTATTTTTCTGTCCTTCAGTGATATTTCTCCTGTATCCTTTCTTATATATTCCGAAAAGACATTTTCATCAGTGTCGATTTTCCTGCACCATTTTCTCCCATAAGTGCATGAACACTGTTGGGACGTATCTTCAATGTAACATTATCAAGTGCTTTTACCCCAGGAAATTCCTTACTGAGTTCCTTCCATTTCCAATACATATTCATGTCTATTTTGAGAATTTTTCCATCTGTTCACCTCTTCCTATAAAGATACCGTAAATAAAAATTCGATAAAGTCTTTTTATTTACGGTATACAATTCAACTATTAATTATTCAATTATTTTTTTAAATTGTGCTAAATTTTTCTTTATCTACACCTACATAAGGAACTCTAACTGCTTTTTTTCTTCTAATTTCCATGATGTACCTTCAACTGGGATCTTTTCCATTAGCCAAGTTTCTTGAAAGTTCTAGAACTGCTTTTGCCTGGTTTGTTCCGTCATTTCAATACTGTTCCTGCTAATTCTCTGACTCAATTAATGTTAAAGCTTCCTGCAATGCATCTACTCCAAATACAGGTAATTTTTTTCTGGTGAGCTTTTAAAAGCTTCTAAAAGCACCTAATGCCATACCGTCATTGTTTGAAATTACAACTTCTATTTTAGAACCTGTAGGATCCTGCAAGCCATGCATCCATTTTATCTTTTGCCTGAGCTGCATCCCACATTCCTGTATCTTCCTGTAATTTTTTTCTAGTTTTTATACCTTTGTCATTTAATTCTTTTTATTGAATAAGTCTGTTCTTGCTTCTGCATCAGGGTGTCCAGGTTCTCCTTTAATCATAACATGTTGCATAACACCATCTTTGTTAAATCTAATGCTGGATTTGCTTTCCATACTTTTTCAATTAATTGTCCTTGGATTATTCCTGATTCTTCAGGGTTTTTGTTCCAACGTAATAAGCTTTATCATAAGTTTTAATGCTTCTGTTCCTGGATCCTTGTTAAAGAATACTACAGGTATATTTGCAGCTTTTTGCCTTATCAATAATAGTTTGTCCTGCTGCGAGGATCCAGCAAATTGATTGCCAGTACGTTTACACCTTTTGGAAAGAAGTGCATCCACCTGTTCGTTCTGTTGCCTGACTGTTTTTGAGAATCGTTCATGATTAATTTCATATGTTTGTATCTTCTTTTGCAAATGCTTCCAAGATCTTTTCTCAATGTTGCCATGAAGTTATCACTCATATTTGTGAGATAGTAACTCCAATTTTAACTTTTTACCTTCTGCGGTTTGTCTCCTCCTGCTGCACCTCCATCGGCTCTCCACCACATGATAGCAACATTACCATTGCTAACATCAACAACAAAATCTTTTTCATTTCTTCACCTCTATATAAATTTTTATTACCTAACTAAGTTAAGTTATTTAAAATATAACCAATTATCTGACCTTGATTAACTTTTTCCTTCAAACAGATTACTTGTTATAAGTGAAACTGCACTCATAAACCCCTGTCATATTTTTCAAAGCTTTTGTAGTTCTTACCTTTTATGTTGAATTCTTCAAGTAGTATGCATCTATTCCCCTTTTTAAAATATGAAGAGTTCTCCTGTAGTTGTAATATCTCCTGCCACTATAATATCATTTCAGCATCAATCATATTAAGCACATTTCCCATTACTTCTTTCCTGTGATTGTACACAGATTCCTTTTATTATAGAATAATAAGGTTCTCTTCTTTCTGATGCTTTACTGTAAACCATTGTTATATCCAGATTTTTACCCATTTTCCTTTTCATCTTCTTCCAGTTTCCACATCACTTTTGTTTATGAGTCACCTGTTCTGAAGATTCAGTGTCCCCAAGACATCCATATTTTCCACAGCGCACTGTATGTTTGAATGCTCATTTCACTGAAATGTCCTGTTCTCCAGCTCCATGATGTACTTCCTTCATTCTTCCCATTCAGAAAAATTCGTTCCTATTCCATTCTTAATATATAGGAATATGAAATCTTTTCATATTTTTGCATGTCCCATAATTATGTTCAGCTATAAGCATTGACCTTACATCATTTTTTCCAACAATTACAGGAAGATTATACTTCTTTCTCAAATTCTTTCCTCAGTCCCAGATTTCTCCACTTAAAAATGAGGCGAAACTATTACAGTACCTTTTTCTGTCAACAACACCATGTGTTGCAAGCCCTATTCCGACTCACTGATTCTGCATCATACTTACATGGGTTTTTGTCAGTTCCTCATCCAGCAGTTCAAGAACCTTTTTCCTGTCCTTTTTAAATGTAATTTCCTTTTCAGTTATACTCTATTATTTCCCATTCAGATTACTTTCAACAATGTTTATAAATCCTGCTCCCAGATTGACTCCTATTATCTTTTGTAATTTTTATTAATTGCCAGTGTCACTCTAGGTCTTCCACCTGTTGAAAACAGTGTGTTTTTTTCAACTATGAGGTTATAAGGGAGATAACTTTTTATTATTTTGGAAATTGCTGCAGGTGTCAGTTCTAAATATTTTGACAAATCTGTTCTGGATATCTTGGAATTTTTCATTATTTTTCCATGACTTTATAATCTGTTGTGTTTAACTTCTGCACTTTTATATTCCTCTTTTTAGGTTCTCTCTTTCTGTTACTCATAATATACCCATACTTTTTAACTTTTCAAAAAGTTTTTATTTTTACCGACTTTTTAATCTCTATTTAATTATATCATTTTTATCTTTTTATTTACAACTTTAAATCGAATATTCTTTTTAACTTTATTTAAAAATATATTTTTGATGTTTTTCGCTCCATTTTTAAAAATAAGGGAAAAATTGTTTTACTCCTTTTAAAGATAAAAATATTTTCCTTATTACATATTTTCACTGTTATTTATAATAGCATATCGTCTATAGGAATAAGTACCGCTCCCATAGATATCATATAGTCCTACATCTATTTTCATTTTTTATGACCCTCATAATTTCTTCTGCCTGTTCATCTTCAACTCATAGGCTATAGAATACTGTCTGTTCCTGGCCACAAATGACTGTTAAAAATGCTTTCAGATGCTTTCCCCAGTCACTGAAAACTGCAGGGACTAGCATCTATTTTTCTAAACCATATTCTTTTTCAGTTCTTTTACTTTTTCCAGAAAAATGAGTCAAAATACACTTCCAGTCTCTCATGTACCTACCATCCTCCTAAAATTGACTTTCTCACTGTATTATACCCTCACTTTTATACTGTTTGAGATTTTCTTTTCTCTCTTTTTCGGCTCTCCTTAGCTTCTTCAACTATCAAAATAAAATATCGGAATAAATATAAGATAGTCAGCGTTGAAAACGACAGTCCAAACATTACTGCAATGGCCATTCCCTGATAGTATCCTGCACTTCCTCCACCTATAGTGCAAGTGCCATAGGTATCCAAACCAAGCCACCGTCGTAAGCGTTGTCATAAGTATTGGACGTAGTCTTGAATCACCTGATTCTATAAGTGCTTCCCTTATGGAACTCCTTTCCTGACGCATATTAGCAAATAAATCAAAGAAGTACAATGGCATTGTTAACAACCATTCCCATTAGCATTACTATACCTATCATAGCAAACATGCTCAGCTGTGCGATGTTAGACCATTCCGATTACAACTCCTATTATTGACAACAGCAAAGATGATCATTATTACGAAAAGCAATCATAAATGACTCAAGCTGTACTGCCAGGACTACATATATATAAGTACAATAGAGTCCTAAAGCCCATGACATTTCTCCACCCATGTCCTGCTGGTTTCTTGCAGCACTGCAGTATGCAAAAGTACATATCCTTCTGCGAGTTTGTTTTCTCTAAATGAGCATTACATAAACTTTTGCGAGCATCATAAATCCTTTTCGAACTGTCAGCGTTAAATCCTACAGTAACTGTTCTTGAACCATTATATTGTTATTGTTGAAGCACCCTTTCACATTTGAAGTGTAGAGCTATGTCCCTATTCTTACATATGTCCCACTGAAGCCTTTTACTCAGATTGAGTATTTTTCAAGCGAATTTCTGTACTGTTCCTCAAACTAGCAATGTTAGCATCAAGTCTTTCAGTTCCTTCTGAAACTTATAGGTGCTATCCCTAATATTGTCATATTAAGCATTGTTGTCAAATTGTTACATTTTATACCTGCACTTTCAGCCTTTACCTGTTTATCTAAGCTTTGCCTGAGGTATCCTCTTCAGTTGAAGATTTTACATCTTTTCATCCAGTTTTCTTTTTATATCAGTAATAATTGAATTTGCAATTCTATTTAACTCATCTGCATTATCTCCTTCTATTTTGAAGGAATAATCTTAGTTGACTTGCTACTGGTTGTTTACATCAGCAGTACCGTAAGATTTGCATCAGGAATATCCTCTCAGTCTCTCTCTTTATCCTTTCCATAGCTTTTAAATGTGTCTATTAATCATCCACAATTGACTATGGCTGCATCTGTTCTTGCAGTGAATAGAAGGTCTGTATTTTTATCACTCTTACCGCCTCTTCTATTCTTTTAGTTAGTTTCATATGATTTTTCGAGATCAAGTCCTGTTGCACAGGGATGCGACTACAGAATATTTCTTGTTGTCAATTGTAGGAAAGAAAGAAGTATAAAAGGTCCAAGAATGTACCATAGTTGCTATAAATCCTACAAACGTACTCGATAAAATTTTCCACTTATTATTTTAAAGAAACCTCTATGACTCCTTTATACCAGCTCTTTGAAAGCATTAAAATATTTAGCCTTATCCTCACTTTCCAGTATTTTCTGAAGATTTATCTACTTGAAACCAGTGGAATAATAGCATTGCCACAATTATCGAGGCTCCAAGTGCAAACATTATCGAAAGTGCAATTCCTTTAAATACTTCCTTTGTAAATCCGTCATATATAACTATTGGAAGGAATACACATACTGATGTCATAGTTGAAGCTATCATCGGCATTATGACTTCATTTGTTCCACGTATCGCCGCCACATTCGGCAGTTCCTTTATATTCCTGCATATGATCAAATATATTATCAAGGTACAACCGAGTTATCTACCAGTGATCCTACCGCAAGAGCAAGTCCCATAAGGAGAAACCATGTTCAATGAAATTCCCTGTGTATTTAAAAGAAATAAAGTAAACATCGCTGAAATAGGTATTGAAAGTGATATAAATATTGATGCTCTTATGTCCTTCAAAAATACAAAGCAGAACTATCGCCGCTATTACTAAAGCCTGTAACCCACTGCTTGTAACATTTGATATGGAACTTTTATCATCAAACTATTATCTGTAATAAGATCATAGCTTGCCCCCTTTAGGAAATAACAGTTTCACTTTCCTCAAGCTGTTTTTTGCAGTATTCGCGATTTTCAACTATATTTCCATCTTTTTGTTTTTCTATTATTACCCCCTATTGAGTTTTTACCATTTACCCTTGTATAAGTTTCTCTTCTTTCGTCCGAAACTTACTTTGGCAATATCTGCAAGTCTTAAAGTCTGCCCGTCATTATTTGACAGGATTATATTTTCCACCTGCTCAAGGGATTTCAATTCTCCTGAAACCATCAATATGAACTTTTTTCCTCCATCAGTTACAGTTCCTGCAGGTGTTATTGTATTTGCTGCCTGTATTTTAGAATATACTTCGGGAGCAGAAAGATTAAAAAGCCTTCAATTTATATGGATCAAGTTCAACCTTTATTTCCCTTTCAGTTCCTCCGGTTACCGCTATCTCTCCTATTCCTCTGTTTCTCTGTAACCTTGGTTTCATTGTCTCATTTACAAATGAAGTAAGAGTAGCTCATCAGCTCCTTTTAAAGTTATAAACAATGCCATTGAACTGTTTCCTGAAACAGCTCCTGATCCTGATACTACAGGAGAATCTGCATCTTTTGGCAAGTCATTTTTTATCTTATCTATTTCAGATTGTACCTGTACTTTCTTTATGTCACTGTCTGCTCCAAAGTTGAACTGCACTACTACTACTGATGTCCCTGTATGCAGAAGTTGTAGTTATATTTTTATTCCGTCCACATTCAGGGATGCTTCTTCCCACTCTTTTAGTAATCTGTGTATCTACATCTTCAGATACTGCTCGGTCCATTTTGTCTGAATAACGACAAATGGAAAGTTAAAAGTCCGCATCAGTTTCCTGCTTCATGTTCTTAATCGCAGTATAACCGGAAAAATCATGAATAATATTATCAGTTGTAGAAACGACCCTCTTGTTGCGAACCCTGCTACTGTCATTTTTATTTCTCCTCTCTTCCGGTTTTCCTAATTAACTTTTTTACTTTTTCTCCATCTTGAACGACATTCTGCCCATCAACAACAAGTTCTAGAACCAACTGCAAGACCTGTCTCCTGTCACAGCTGCATATGTTTCATTCTGATTAACTATTTTTTATAGGTATTGCCACTGCTTTTCCCATCTTTTTATTATATATACAATCTGTTCTACTCCTCTTACAACTATTGATTCCTTTAGAATTACGACACCTTCTTTCCGTACCTGTATCAATACTTGCTGTTCCGTACATTCCACTTTTCAGTTCCCTATCAGGATTTTGCATTTTTATTTTTACTAAAAACTGTCTTGTTGCATTTTGTGCTGCTCCTGATATTTCATATATTTCTCCATTTATTTCCTTATTTAGTTCATCTATTTTTGACTTTCGCTGTTGATCCTACCTGTATTTTCCCTACTATCTGAGGCTGAAACTCCTACTTCCAGTACCATTTCAGATTCATTTACCACAGTAAACAGTGCACTTCCCAATGCAGCCTGCTGATGTAAGTTCTAACTTCATGTTTGCTATTACTCCATTTATATTTGTTTTATTACAGATTTTCTGTTTGTGTCGTTTGCTGAATCAAGTTCCGCCTGTGCTGAACTTAAACTGTTTTTCGAAGCATTTAACTGTGCCCTTGCAGAATCATAATTAGTTTTTTGCTCTAAGATAATCTGTTTCTGTTACTAATCTCTTATTATAAAGCATTTTATATTTTTCATAATTTATTCTGGCTTCCTCAGCCGCAGCCGCAGCTGAATATTTGATGAAGCAGTATTTACATTTGAAGCTGCACTTCTTATGTGATCTGGCAGCCTGATTGTCAATTGCTACAATTACTTGCCCTGCACTTACACTATCTCCATTTTTAGCATTTATTACAGCTACTTCTCCTGGAGAGTGGCTGTATAAGTGACTTCCTCAATTCCCTTTATAGTTCCACTGACTGTGTATCCCTAACGACATTGTATTTTTCCTCACTAGTTTGTACCTTGACAGACTGAGATTTTCCTCCTTTTTCTGTTCCTTCTTTTTCCGCAGGAAACGGTAAAAATCAGAAATCATCATAACTATTGCCGCTATCTTGCTATTTTTCCATAAAATCTTTACTTTTATTAGATAAATTCTATTTATCATTATTATTTTAGACTATCTCAAAAAGAAAATTTAAAAATTAATGTAAAAACAATATAAAAACTATATTTAGTATTCTTCTATTTTTAAGACAGTCCTACTCCTTTCTTTTAAATTTATTCCATATTTCTTCTTTATAAATTTTTGAATAATTCTAGTCTAGAAAATGAACCGTATCTTGAAATCAGGTAATAATAGTTCAATCTTGTACTCTCGTAGTCTGTTCTGCTCTGTCTTAAAGTTGTTTCCGCATCAAGAAGATCTTTCATTGTTATCAAATTATAGTTGTATCTCTCCTGTTCAAGTTCATATACTTCTTCAGCTTTTTCCACAGCAATTCTCTTTTGCTTCCAAAACTTTTTCCAATGCCTGGAGCTGATAGTAAACTTTCTTTCATATTTACCTTTATATTATCTAATGCCTGTTCAGCTTCTATTTCCTTTTATTTCATATTCTTTTCTGTGCCTTCTGCACTTCAAATTTTCTTGCTCCCCAATCAAATAAATCCCACGAAAGATTAAGACCTATTGTTCCGTTATAGTTTTTCCTTTGCAAGTTCTGACATTTTAGTATTATTTGAAAGTTCCATATTGCAACTCCTGCAACCGTAGGTTTTAAATCAGCCCTTTTCAAATTTATTGTTTTTGATATTTCCTTCTGCTTAATAGCCATTTGATATTCCGTATTCTGACTTTGTCAGTTTTGCCATATCATCTTTTTAAAAACAACCTTCTTACTGAAGTTTTCCTACTCCAAATGGCATAATTTCTATTTTTGCACTGTCTGAATATCCCTATAAGTATTCCAAGTGCCTTCCCTTTGCAATCTCTATATTTGACTTCTGTTCTATTATGGGACGCTCATTGCCTTTAGACTTTTTCAGCTTCTATGAATTCAGGTTTTGTAACCATTCTCAAGTTATATTTTTCTTTCTGAATTTGATAATTTTTTGGATAATGCTTCCTGATTTTTCTAGAACTCTCAAAGAACTCTGGGCATCATATACATCTATATACGCCTGTACTGTGCTTATCATTGTATCTTTCCTTATTTTATCAGATTGAGTTCACTTAAGGAAAGTGCATCTTTTCCAATTTCTATTCCTGTTTTAATTGCTCCCCTGCATAAATAGGCTGTGTCAATGTTACATTATGCCCATAGGACTGGTTGTAACTGCCTGTAATTGGAGATTTTATTTCTTAAAATACATGTCATGAGAAGCATTGTACGATACTTTAAAAAGTAGGCATTTTTCCAGGCTTTATTTACATCCAGTCTGCTTTTTCAATTTCAAGCATACCTTTTTTATATCCCTGTTATTTTTAACTGCCATTTCCGTAGCATTCTGAATTGTTATTTTTCTCCAAAAAGAGGCATCGTAAATAATGTAAGTAAAAGCAAACATTTTTCTTGTCTATTTTTTCATTTTTCAGCTTCGTATGACTTATAAAAACGTTACAAATCAAACTTCTCCTTTCTATTTTAATGCGTTATATATAAATTCCGTTATCTGATCAATCCTATTTTCCATAGTCAGTTCATATTTTCTTTTTATTTCTAACTTTTCCGTCAAACGCTCATCCAGAAAAACCATCCATTGATATAAATATAAATTCTGTTATAAATCTCAGATCATAAACTTTATTTTTACTTCCTCCGATTCTTTTCAACAATATTTTTTTAGAAATTCTATTAATATATCTTGATTTCCACTACATAATTTACTACTCTTTTCATCTTTCAGAAAAGTATCCATATTTTCGCAGGTAACTTTCTTTAAATATTTGAAAAACATATTGTTTTATAATCTTCTATAAAGTCCTTTAAAATTTCCTTTGGAGCTTTATCTGTATCTATTTCCTCTAGCATTCTGATTTTTCACTTTTAATTATATCCAGTATTTTCATATAAAACTTCTTCTTTTGAATTAAAATAAGTATAAAAATTTCCTTTAGATATTCCAAGAGCTTTTGTTATTTCTTCAACTTTTTGTTGTATGATAACCTTTTTCACGAAATAGTTCCATTGATTTTTCTATAATTTTATCTTTTTAGCTTTCTTCTCTTCAACACTTAATTTTCCCATTATAAAACTCTATATTAATCTTCTTGTTTTTCAAAATGACCAATAAGTCACTTGATATATAATATTACTTTTTTATACTTTTTGTCAACTCAATTTTTAAAAATTGATATCCCTAAAATGACTGTAATTTTTCTATTATTTCGAAATTTTTCTCTATATCATTTTTTATTTAAAAAGCATTTTTATTTTTATCAATAGACCTTCCAACTGTTCTCTTTCATTTTTATTTAGTACTGATAAAAATTTTCATATACTTTACTTTGCAATTTGTTGATCTTTTTCAAGATGATCTCTTTATTTCATCTGAAAGCTGTATATACGAAAATCTTTTATCTTCTTCTAATATTTCCTTATTACTATATCCTTTTTCAAATACTTATTAATTATTTTTGTCCCTAGCAGGTTTTGATACTTTAGAAATTCTTGAAAAATTCAGTCAGATTTAGCTTTTCCTGCTTCAAAAATTATTCGTAAATAATATAAATCCCTTTCAGACAGTTCTATTTTTCTTCTATACCTTCACTAATTTCTATAATATCTTTCTAAAAATTTTTGTTTATTTCTTCTAATGTTCAAATAAATTTATCATACTTTCTCCTTATCATTTCTATTATTTTAAAAATTTTATTTTCAGAACCATATTCTATCTTATAGCCTTTAGCTTTATTCTTAAATTTCTAATTTATTCTTGCATTTGAGTCTCCTCATAAATCTGATTTCTACAAACTGGTCTCTGACATGTTAACAGAAAAATATTTGAAAAACATTAAAATGAATATGTCATTATTTTTAAAAATAGTTTATATTTCACCTACTGTAACTTGCGTTTTCTCTCTCTGATATTTTCATCTCCTTCTTTTTTGTTACCATCATCATTTAACTAAATTAATTAATTCAGTTAATTACATTTATATATTTTAATTTTTGTCAATTTTATTTTTAGTTCAACAAATAAAAATTTTCTCATTTTACTTTAATCAGATTGTGCTATCATCAAATTAACAAAAACAGAAAAGAGGTATTTAAAATGAAAAAGATTTTATTTAGTTGGAATTTTTACTATTTTTATTTTTAGCTGTTTTATCTCAAATGCTTTTCCTTGAGACTGACAGTAATAATTTAAGAGAAACATCATGGCAGCTTGTTACCCTTAAAGATGTAGGTTCAATAACAGTAGGAATGATGCTAAAATTTTCTCTCAGCTTTTACAAAAATGGTGTCAGTGGTTTTTCCGGAGTAAACAGATTTTCAGGAAGATATGAAGTAAATAACGACTCCATTTCTTTCTCTGAAATTAAGTGTAAATCTTATGTCAGGTTCTCGAAGTGCTATGAATTTTTGAAGAAAGATTCCTGAGAAATTTTACGTTCTGCTAAAAAGTAAGACATGATAAGGATACTCTTATATTGGAAAATACAAAAGGAGATACTTTAACTTTTAGAAAGTTAGAACATCCGGTAAACATGAAAGTGAATCAGCTCCATTAAACAGAGAAATTTTTAAATACTGAATGGAAGCTTGTAAAGCATGGCTGGAAGAAATTTAGGGAAGCAATGAATATGTTACGATTGCTTTTTCAGAAGACGGTAAACGGTAATTCAGTGTAAATGATTATTTCTCCAGCTATACAATTACTAATCATAATAATATAAGAATAGGTGTTTTTATCTTCCACAAAAATGGCAGGTCCTGATAATTTAATGAAACTGGAAGAGATTTTTCAACTCTTGTCCAAAATGTTAGAAAAATTAAGTTTGCTGATAAAAATACTTTTAGTATTAACTACAGCAAAATGGAAAAATCTAACTTTTTCAAAAATAAGATAAGCTATAAAAATAAATATAAATATGATACGTAAAAACTATATTTTGAGTTATTTAAAAATTTTACAAATGCAAAATAGAATTTAAATTTAGGAAGAATCAAAAACTTTTTGGTAAATTTTGTTTTTCATTGATGAATGATTATTTTGTATAAAGTAACATTTTAGTAGACAAAGAAATATAGTTTTATGTTATATTTTATTTTTCTTTTTCTATTCCTGTGGTATACTAATTTTGATGGATATAATTTTAAATATTTCATTTCGAAATAATTTCAAATTTAACTGTATATAAATAACAAAAGAGAAAACGAGGTAAAAATGAAGACAAAGTTCGCTTTGCACGGCATGCTACTTTCGCCAGTCTTGCCTCCAGTCCATGGTCCATGTTTCAGGGATTTCAGGAAATATTATTTTAAAGAATTCCATTTTTCATCAGACTGGCTTGTATCTGTAAGAACTGCCGTTTCTGGGATACTGCTTCTATAGCGGTTATTTTATTGAAAA
>BNJS01002893.1_pt1 | contig 40678 bp, 79 predicted proteins | sample 8540461 | NCBI WGS metagenome assembly BNJS01 (sample SAMD00202454, study PRJDB9452) | human saliva metagenome | isolation source: human saliva | place: Japan
GATAAGAAAACGACCTTTTGAATGGTTGTTTCTTATACGAAGTTCCTCACACTCAAAGATGGCCCGTCGGAGAGTGTAGGGATTTTTATTTTTATTCAACAAAAAAACGGTAACTAAATTTACAGTTACCGTTTCTGCGTGCAGCTTGTGCCAACCAGATTATTTGCACTAGGATTTCTCCTAGGTTAGTAACTATATATTATCAAATATATCATTTTGTCAAAAATGGAAAGTTGAACTCACGCTCAGAAGTTTGCTGACCGAGAGCGTGGGGCTTTTTATTTTGTATCATTAAAAACAGCTGCACAATTATTGTACAGCTGTGACCGAGGCAGGAGCTACCTGTCGTATTTGCACTAGATGGTATCATCTAGGTAATCCAACTATATTTTATCAAAAATTTCTATTTAGTTGTCAAATATCATACGTTCGCTAATTGCGTCCGATAATTTTCTTAGTTGCCTATTTCCGATAACCGTAGCTGACAAAACATCAATTTCAGATGTTCGTGGTTCTATTTTGTTTTTATCAATAGTAGTTATGCAATCTAATGCTGCGTAAGTCGTTTTTCTAAACTCTTCAGAAATCTATCCATTTGCTCGTTAGCTTTCTCTAATAGTTCAGTAGATTTTTTCCTTTTCTGATAAACAGATTTTAATGTATCGTAGTACTTATCTATGTTTTCGAATAAGTAAGGCATATCCGTTATATCAGTGATAGGTGCAATATTATCAGGTAAAACGGAATTTATTTCCTCTAGGAGTTCGTCGTTTATCTTTCTAGCAGACGCAGTTGCTACTTCATAAGTTAAATGAAAGAGTTCTCTTGAAAATTCAAAATCAAGTTTTAGTTTATCTTTACCTGGTTTAGACGTCAAGGGAATAACAGTTATAGTCCGCTTGTCTTTCCTATCGTTTTTAGAGAGTGTGATAGCATAATGTGTTTTTGAAAATTCCTCTCCAAAATTCATCCCAAAATGGACATATACTATCGTTCCTGGAGCATATACTTTGTAACGACGCCTTTTTTTATGTAGGTCTCTTTCTAACTGCTCAACATAATTCAAAAGACTTTGCCCCATTCCATGACTTTTATGGTAATGAGGATTATCTTTTACAAAATTTATAAGTCGTTCGGTTGCCTCAAATAATAGGTCAAGGTTTTCTTTTTTTTCCAACTTCAGAACCTCTACTCTCTATACAAATCCACGACTTCACCGATAATTCGGAAGTCGGTGTCTGGTGTGATTGGCATATCTTTGTAAGCTGGGTTTAGGCTATGTAGGTATGCCTGTTCTTTATCAATAACAAGCTGCTTGATATAAGCATCGCCGTTATAGTTGAATACACCGATAACACCGTTATTTAAGTCTACGCTTGTCTGAATGAATACCAGGTCACCATCGTGATAGTCTGGCTCCATAGAGTCCCCTTTGATCGGAATAACGAAAGTCGGCATCGATATCTACTGGCAACTCAATCCGTTCCACTCGTACATCGTTCAAATACTGGCCTGTACCTGCAGAAGCTGGGTGGTCGTAGTAGTCGTAACTGTAGAGCTGAATGACTTCCGATACTTCGTTTCTCTTCGTTTCTTCTTTGTTTTGACTCTCTAGAAGCTCCTCAGACGTCCGTAGCACGATTTTTTTATTTTGGGTTGTTAATTGTACCACCTTGTCCGTAATCTGCTGTGTGAGCAAATCTGAAGCGTTCGGGAGTGAGGTGGTGGGAGCTATGGATTTTAGTCGAGCAGGAGTAGAATTGATTTGAATTTCCTGATCATCATCAAGCATATTAATTAAAGATTCTACAGAAATTTGCATGCCTTTTGCAATTTTTTCTATTGTCTCATAAGATGGAATAATGGGCTTTTTTGACTTCGGATGTTCATTCTTTTCAAGCATGGAAATGTATCCCTTTGTTAAATCGGATAATTCACAAAAAGCATCCATCGATAACTTATGCTCTGTTCTATACGATTTTAGTAATTCTCCTAACTTCATAAAAAACTCCTTTCTATATATTGTTTAATCTATTATACATTTTTAAATAAAAAAAGTAAATTTTTTTGTTTAACACACTTGACATTTTGTGTTTAACGTGTTAAACTATAATCAAGCTTAAGGAAATAACAAAAACAAATCGGAGGGAAACATCATGAACACATTAAACGAGAAAGCCATCAACATCTTCAAAGCAGTGGTTGCAGAAACCTTGCTTCAAAACACATACGAGGAACGCTTCCTCTATGGTCAGCTTGAATCATTCTGGAACAACTGCCGTCAGTTCGCTTTCGGATGGACAGAGTTGGCAGAAGAGATCGGACGCCAAGAGAGTTACCTTCTTGATGCTGGTTTCACTCAAGACGAAATCGATGACATTCGATTTGATGCAGCGTTCGCAGGAATGCTGGACAAAATGAATGTAGCCTGATCGGTAGCACCAGGGTTCGACTCCCTGGCAGGCTGTTGCTCATAGAGCGAAAAAAGGAGAAAGGAGGAAAAGAGGTGGAAAGTGTTGAAATTGTTGAATTAATAAAAATTACATTTAAACGAGGGAAAGGAACAGAAGATGATCCGATTAGAGTTGTAACTCAGTATTAGGGAAAAAGAAAATGTATTAATTTTTGAGAAAGATTAATACATTTTCTTTCAATAGAATTTCAGGGAGGAATGAGGAAATGAGACCAAAACGATATCCGTATAGTAGAAAAATAAAAGCCTCGACTACGGAAATAGTCAAGGCGTGGGAAAATGCTTACTCAGACTTTATTGCCAAAACTCAAAAAAAGCAAGAAAAATCTGAGAAGGAATTAGATGATGCTATTTTGAGAGTTCATCGACTTGAGACTCTAACTCATCAATGCGCTTCAGCAAATCATTGATTTTTTGGTTTGTAAATGTTTTTTCTAAATCTTTTGCTTGAGCTTGAAGCAAAGTTTCTATAATTCCTAAAACGACATTTACATCACCAGAAATCGTAGTCTTTAAAGTAGCGTAGGTAGAATTTTTAAAATCATCAAAATTTTTACTCATATTTTCACCTCCTTTCTAGCTTTATTATAGCAGAATTGCGAGGAACAAATAGAAAAATAAGGAGGTAGGAACGTGCAAGGAGAACGTTTAAAAAAATGGCGTGAGACAGAGAAAATGTCTCAAGAGGAACTCGCAGAGAAGTCAAATGTTTCTCGAACAACAATACATCTGATTGAATCAGGTCAGTCGTCAACAGTAAAAATTAGAACACTTCAAAAATTAGCAGTAGTTTTATAATAAGCAAGTAAAGATTTTTTTAAAAACAAATGTTTAACAAATTAAACAAAAAGGGAGAGGGATGATGAATGCAAACGTTAAAAGTGTCTTATTCACTAATTTGCAAAGACTTGAACGAAGCAATCGATGCAAAAAATAAAATCATCGCTAATACAGTTGACGGTGAAACTGTTGAGATAAAAATTGAAGGCATGCGTGAGGTTTGGACTGTAAAAGCGCTTAGGGATATACTATCGGAAACCCCATAATAGAGTCATGGTCGATTGTCTGATAGCAGAAAGAGAGAAAAATAGAAAGGAGAGAGGGATGCATTCAGAATATCTAACAGAAGAGGAAGTGGAAAAAATAAAAAAAGAACTTTTGCAAGTTCTTCGTAATCATAATCTAAACAGCGGACTGGCTAAAGTAGTTCTTACTGTTACTGTTGAGACAATTGAGAAATATTCACAGTTGCCAGAATAATTATTTAAGGAGGGGAAGATGGTACTAGAGAATTTAAAAGATGATATCCAAAGTTTTATTGAGAATAGGGCTGATGAAGCAATTCAACAATCAAGGACATATTCACAAGCTATTTCGCTCGTGTCAAAATATACTGATTTTTCAGAACATGGTTTAGCAATGACAAAAGCTATTCAAGACGAAATTAGGAAACGTGCCTTGAATAGCCTAGTGTGAAATTATATAGCTTCTATTTTCACAATAGATGCAGAAGCATAGATAAGAGATGGATTTTCAATATCGAAGAAAAATAGAGCGTTTGCCACTATTTCTAAAAAACTAGGAACTAAACCATCGTGATGATGATACCAAAGGCCACAAATCTCGCCTAATGAAACTGAGTTAGTTGAAGCTTTCCAAAGATTGAAAAGCTTGTTCTTCGTGAAAATAACTGTGTACCATCATGAAAAAGTAACTTTATTTTGTGCATAGTCACCCCCTTTCGCTTACATTATAGCAGAAAGACAAGAAAAGAACATAGAAAGGAGAGAGGATGATGGGCAGCCTATCATTTATTACCAATTCAAAAATTTAGAAATTAAGATAAACAGTGACTCTAGTATTCCACGAGTTATTTTGAACGGGATTGATTTTTCGAGCAGAAGATATTGGTCTTCAAAGATTATCAAGATAATTTGGGGAGACAAAGAAAGATGAAGTGCCAGAGACACTCATTCAAGTTGATTATATAAGCAACCGTGAAGCGCCTCATATGAGTATCTGTCAAACAGTCGTTTAAAAATACTTTACTTAAATAGCTCTGGCGAGTTTTATTTACATTATACCAATTTAGAAAGGAATATTATGAACAACGCAGCGCAAAAAGTAACACGGATTGACAAAGATGCCTGGGATATCGCTACGGAGCTTGCGAACGAATATGGAGTATCTATTTGTCACATCATCAGCGAGAGCGTCCGCTACTGTGCGGAGAATGCCGAATTTAAGGATGATGTTGTCGTTAAACGATTGGTAGTCGGCAGTAAGGTGTTAGAGTAGGAGGTTTGAGATGGACGTAAAGAAACAAAATAATGATGTCATCAAAGAAATCATTGAGAAACATTTTGAAAATATGGTTGACGATGTTTTGGCACATACAGAAACCTATTATGAAGCTTTAGGAGCTATTAGTAGCATCAAAGGAAGCAATATTGCTGACATGGGGCAGTTGGCTGATTGTTTGAGGAAAGCTATCAGAAAACGTGCCATGCGACAAAAAACACCTTAATTATGACAAGATTTAGAAAGTAATACTATGAACGAACTCATCAGCGTAACTCTAAATGACAATCAGGAACCGATTGTATCTGGTCGGCAGTTACATGAAGCATTGGGAGTTAAAACAGCATACAAAGACTGGTTCCCACGAATGACCGAATATGGATTTACAGAGGGTGAAGACTTTAGCTCATTTTTGAGCAAAAGCACTGGAGGTAGACCTAGTCAAGACCACATCATCAAACTAGACATGGCTAAGGAAATCGCCATGATTCAGCGAACGGACAAAGGAAAAGAAGTCAGACAGTACTTCATTCAGGTAGAAAAGGACTTCAACAGTCCTGAGAAGATTATGGCAAGAGCCTTGCTCATGGCAGACAAGAAGGTTCATAAGCTAGAAGCTCAGATCGAGGCGGACAAACCGAAGGTGCTATTTGCCGACGCAGTGAGTGCTAGTCACACATCTATCTTGGTCGGAGACCTTGCTAAGCTCATCAGTCAAAACGGCTACAAAATCGGAGGCAATCGTCTTTTTGTCTGGTTGCGTGAAAATGGCTACTTGATCAAGCGAAAAGGCTCTGACTGGAACATGCCAACACAACGAAGCATGGAAATGAAACTCTTTGAAATCAAGGAGTCAACCATCACACATCCTGACGGTCATATCTCTGTCAGCAAGACCGTCAAGGTCACTGGTAAGGGGCAGCAGTATTTTATCAACAATGTTTTTGAATGAGGAGGCAGTATGATGAGACCAAGACGATATCCGTATAGCGGAGAAAAAGAGTCCACCTTTATAAAGGCAGACAATGAATTAGTTGAAAAAATTTTAAGACCTAGGAGTATTTTTATAGATTCTCAAAGTTTGGCAACAAGATTACAAGCTAAAGACATCAGTGTTGGCAATATCATTTGTATTGATGATTATAGATAAAGGAAGTAGGTAAGAAGAATGGCTAAAAATTCAATGAACCTTGAAGTTAAAGTTAATGTTACGAATATGGAGAAATTTAATGATCTTGTCAAAGAGTTCAATAAAAAAGGTCGCGAGCTTGAGGAGCTTGCTCATGAGCTGAATTGGTTTCGTTTTGAAGCAGATCTCCTATCAAATGATGGCAACTAGTTCAAAATTAGCATTTTCTGGGAACAGATAAATTGTATGATGATTCTCTTTGTTTCGAGATTACGGAACTGGTAACCAAAATAATCTTTTTTGGCATTTGAATTTTTTTCAGTGAGTGTTTCAAGATTAGCTTGTGATAGTAGCTTAAAAATCTGAATACGAGCTTGTTCTAAATCGGATATGCTGTTTAAAACACTTAATTCATGTTCGTTTTGGAATAATACATCTATCAAATCTTCTCTAGTATCTATATTATTTATGGAACCATGCAGAGATCAAATTTTAATTTGTAATCGATAAAAGATAAATTTCTGTATTCTTGATAGGTTACAAAGGTAATATTTTTATCTTGGAATCGGTAGACGAGGGAATCATTTTGTAATTCATCCTTAAATTCCGTAAGACCAATTAAAAATTTATGACAAGCTTCTAAAATACGGATTTGATTTAGATTCATTTTTCTTTTTTCTCCTTTCTGTTGAAATTTTGACTAAAACGGTGAGAGGTCATAGTCAAGGTTATTATAGCAAGTTAGGAGAAAATTTCATCAGTCTTGAGACTGATATAGGAGGTCCAATTGGAAGATAAAATCATCGAACTTGCTGATTACTTCATCAGCGAATCTAAAACGTACAGAGAAGCTAAAATAGCGTGTGAGAAGCTATTAAAACAAGTTAGTCATGAGATTGAACTCAGGGCGATGGAAAGTGAAACAGTTTGACAACAGCGCAAAAAAGCACCTAACAAAGTCAGGCGCTTAAAAAAATTAACTAATCAAATTATAACACATAAGGAGGCTAGTGTGAATATACTTAGCGAAGAATTTGAAAATGGCATCCGAACAGTTGTAAGAACTCAATTCAAGGAATCATTCGAAGAATTGTTAGAGCATGAAACAACAGAAAAACGGTGGCTTTCTATCGAAAGCGCAGCTAATTATGCCGACTGTAGCGCTAACACCATCAGAAAATGGTTAAGAATGGGATTGAATCTTTACAAAATAGACGGAACCAAAAGAATTGATAGAAATGAATTGGATAACTTTGTGCAGTCGCACTTAGTGATTTAGAAGGAGAAAGAAGAAAAAATGACAGAACCAACTGTATCAAGCCAATTGCTTGGCTTGGCGGCTATCTTTAGCGGGATCTTTATCCTGATGCTATTGACTGCTAAAAATGAAAAATCGGATGAACAAAATGTAGTAGTCATCATTGAAAAAACAGAAGATTTCGGAGAAGTTGCCCGAAGAAACTTGAAAAATAGCGATAGGAAATCCACCTACGATACCCAGCCACCTACAGGACTGGCTTCATCGATTGAGGATGTACCACAAGTTTTTAGAGCATGCATCGAAGATTATGACAGACTGGCTCAGGACTACCTGGAAGAAGCAGGTAATAATGATTTTCTAAGAAAGCAAAATGCGAATCTCTTAGAAGAAAATGGGCGTTTGATTTATCAGGAAATGACTATGAATTTCCGTCAGAATCCAAGAAAATGGAGGGCAAAGACATGAGTGTTAGTCGTGAAATGAGTGAGATGGAAATCCGTGTGTTAAACATGATCATGAATTGCGCGACTTTCGACCTGCCCATTCAAGCGAGTGAAATTCGTATCGAAACCGGACTTTCAAAACGTAAGTTAGAAGAAGTCATCGAGAGTTTACGTGTCAATTTTGGTCATCCTATCGTAGCTAAGAAGATGAAACCGAACGGATATTACTTGCCACGAAGTGAGGAGGAGCGACAAGCTGGGCTTGCGCCTTATCGTCGTCAAATCCTAACTGAGCAAAAGAATCTTGCTGCAGTGATGAATGTGGATTTAGAAAAATATTGGGGGAATAGCGCATGAGTGAAGATTTTAGAATACTACCTCATGACTTAGTAGCCGAGCAGTCGGTTCTGGGTGCAGTCTTTATCTCACCAGAAACGATGACATCGCTGGCAGACGAATTGACTCCAGATGATTTCTACAAGCCTGCAAATAAGATAGTGTTTAAAACCATGTTGTCTCTGCTTGAAAAAGGTGAGCCAATCGATGCTACTACCATGATCTCTGCGCTTACTAATCAAGGGGACATTTCAACTATTGGAGGTATCAACTATGTTGTCGAGTTGGTAAATTCAACACCAACTTCAAAAAATGTGGAGCATTATGCCAAACTGGTTAAAGAAAAGGCTATGCTTCGAAAGGTAATCGCTGACTTGTCAGAGTCTCTTTCTAGCGCATATCAAGGAGATGTATTGATTGGTGACATCATTGCTAAAACTGAAAAGTCTATGCTGGATATCAGTAATCAAAATACAGGGACAGGATTTCGTAATGTGGCCGATATCCTTGATACACATATGCAGATAGTCGAGACTCGCTCACAGACAGATGGATTCGTGACTGGTCTATCTACTGGCTTTGTCGGATTGGATAAGATTACAACAGGCCTTCATGAAGGGAATCTTATCATCCTTGCTGCTCGTCCTGCTATGGGCAAGACGGCGCTAGCATTGAACATTGCAAAGCATGTGGCTACGATGGAAAGAAAGCCTGTCGTCATCTTCTCGCTTGAAATGGGAGCAGAGGAATTGATTGAGCGTATGGTGGCATCGGAGGGGATGGTTCCAGGTTATCATTTGAAGACTGGGAATTTAAGTACAGATGAATGGAAAAGACTTGTACATGCGCAAAGCAATCTCTATGATGTGCCTATTTTTCGTGGATGACACGGCTGATTCGATTTCAGAGATACGGTCAAAGGCTCGAAAGCTTTCTCCAAGAGATGGGCGGTCTGAGCATTATCATCATTGACTACTTGCAGTTGATTACTGGTTCAAAGAGGGAGAATCGTCAGCAGATTGTTTCTGAAATTTCAAGGGAATTGAAGATACTAGCAAAGGATTTGAGGGTTCCTGTCATAGCCTTATCGCAGTTGAGTCGGTTGGTTGAGCAGAGACAGGACAAGCAGTCCAATACTATCAGATTTGCGAGAATCTGGTTCGATTGAGCAAGATGCAGACATTGTAGCTTTCTTGTATCGTGATGCCTACTACCAGAAGGAACATGCAGACAGTCAAGAAGCGAATAACGTGACCGAGCTGATCCTAGAAAAGAATCGACATGGTAGTCTAGGGACAGTGAAGTTGTATTTTCATAAGGAATACACAAAATTTTCAAGTGTGGAGGGTAGAAATGATTAAAAAAAGTGAAGTCACTGGTTTCTTATCGTTTTTCAAATTTCCAAAGCCATTCATCTATGATGAGAAATACAAGTCATTGAGCAATCATGCAAAACTCTTGTACATGCTTTTATTTGGAAGACTAGAGATTTCAATAAAGAATGGATGGCATGACCGAGATGGCAATGTGTTTCAGTACTACACTAATGAACAACTTATGGTTGATTTGAATAGTAGCGAAAAGACAATCATCAAATTCAAAAAAGAATTGAAGGATGTAGGGTTATTAAAAGAAGTTAGGCAGGGAAATAACCTACCTAACAGGATCTATATAAGCGCTGTTGACGGTACTGTAAATAGTACAGTATCGGAACTGGAAATTTTACAGTCTGGAACTGTAAAAACTACAGTATCGGAACTGGAAATTTTACAGACAAACAAGACTGATAATAACGAGATAGATAATAACAATAATAAATTGTTGATTTGTAAGGAAATTATTTCTATCTCAATTTGAAAGCTAAGAAGAATTTTAAGGTTGACACTGCTAGTCATCAAAAATTTATCAAGGCAAGGTTAAAAGAGGGCTATGTCCTTGAAGATTTTAAAAAGGTTGTGGATATTATGGTCGCTAAGTGGAAAGGTACAGAGTATGAACAGTATCTTCAACCACAAACGCTCTTCGGAAACAAGATGGATAATTATCTAAATCAACCGATGCCAAAACGTTCTACAATTTTAACCAGTACGGTTGACGAAAGGCTAGGGTTTTAGATGAAACAGTTTAAACAATTCAGAACCAGAACAGTTCTTGATGATATCTGTGAAATCCATGGATGCCATCTTTGGTCTGTTAAGATTCCTATCAAGGGCAAGGTTGAGAAAATCAGTCAATGTCCTGAGTGTGAGAAAGAGAACATTCGACTCTTTGAAAAGCAGCTGAATATGGAATCTGAAGTTAAAAGCAAGCTATCAGATACTTATGAGGTTTTTGCTCGTGACAGTATCGTTTCAGGTAAGCTTGCCAGCAAGTCACTACATGACTATGAGATTCAGGTTGATATTGATGAAAAGGCTATGAATTTCGTGAAGCGATTGGAACGTGAGTATGCCAAAGGTGAAACTGGGAATGCTATCATCACTGGCCCTTCTGGTGTTGGGAAGAGCCATCTGACCTATGGCTTTGCTCGGTTTCTCAATGAACAGTTTAAGGCATATGATGAACCGAAAAGTGTACTGTTTGTGTCTGTTGTGACCTTGTTTGACAAGATTAGAGAGAGCTTTGAGTTTGACAATGGATTTTCAGAAGCGAAGATGGTCAAGGTACTGTCTGAGGTTGATTTTCTTTTCTTGGACGATCTTGGGAAAGAGAGTCGAAAGGCCGACACGAAGCGGAATGAGTGGGCGCATCAGATATTGTTCAAGATCCTGGATAATCGGACGAATACGATTATCAACACGAATCTATCTAGTGAAGAAATTAAGGAGCTTTACTCAGACGATTTTGGTAATGGTGCTTTATCAAGTCGTATCTTTGAAGGAGCAACAGGAAAATGTTTTGTATATCCGTCTGGGATGAAGGATAGGAGGTATTGATGGAAGATATACGGATACTAGATGCGTGCTGTGGATCTCGAATGTTTTGGTTTGATAGAAAAGAACCACATACGACATACATGGATAGACGTGAAGAAGAATTTGAAATTCACAAAAAGAAAATCAATGTTAAGCCAGACATTGTTGCAGATTTTCGAGATATGCCATTTGATGACGAAACATTTAACCTTGTTGTATTTGATCCGCCACACCTTCTTTGGGGCCGGTCAGAAATCATTCATGCGTGCGCAATATGGTCAACTAGACTTGTTGACTTGGAGATTAGACCTACAACAAGGTTTTGAAGAATGTTTTAGGGTTTTGAAAACAGGTGGAACACTTATCTTTAAATGGTCTGATGCTCAAGTAAATGTTAAGGAAATTTTGGAATTGGTTCCGCATCAACCACTTTTTGGACAGCAACGTGGGACGACTCACTGGATGGCTTTTATGAAATTTTAGGAGGTATTGATGTTAAATCTTTACTTCGTCTACAACGGGCACTGCAAGTTTTTTCTTGGAAGTTTTAACAATGTGGATGAACTTATCGAACGGATGAAAGACCATCAATGGGCTTTCTCAGGTATCACTAGACCAAAATTCAAAAAACACATCGGAAAAGACGATGTGAGGTTTGATTATGGTGCGATAGATTGCTATTACTTAGCAACAAAATCAACGTGCCGCGAACCACGTTAAAAGCGAGCTAGAATATGCGTCAGACTTGGACGAATGACGTATAAAGAATTTGCTAGCTCTTGTGTCTTGAGCCATGAGGTGCAAGAGCTGGATTTTTAAGAGTAAGTTGGAGTTAGTGAAGATGAAGCTTGAAGACTTAAACAAAGCTAGACATATCATTCATTTGATTAAAGAGTACAAATATTTCTTAGAGGTTAAAGGCAAGTGCTGGAATGAGCTTAGTATTACAAAGAAAGAGACTAATTATATTCTTAAAACGGCTTATGGATTTCTTTCAAAAGAAATCAAAGCAGATGAGATATTGTCTAGTCTAATCACAGAAACCATCCAGAATCGAATCGAGATGCTAAAGCAAGAACTTGTTGAATTAGGAGTAGAAATGGAGGACTTGGAAGATGAATAAAGAAAAAGTGTTTATCGAGGGACATGAAGTTGGTTTTCTAGTAGACACAACGGGGGTTAGGGAAAAGAAAATTCAAGTCGCTAGTGGAGAAATCGTGAGCATAGACGAGAGATTCATTTACAAATCAATTGAACGTGAGAAAGTCGCAATCCCGCAGTTTGTGGCGGATTATATAGAGTTTAAAAAGGCAAACGATTTTCATGTTTATGGGGCGATGAGAGTGATTGAAGATCATTACGATAAGAGAGTCCCTGAATGGTTTTACGAAAATAATATCGAAACATTCGCACTTGCTTGGATTCTAGGCTATGAGGTCAAGAAAGAGAAACGGTATATTGTAACTCTGAAATCAAGTGGACAAAAATTGTACTATCACACTGAAGATGAGGATTATATTTTCTCTAGCTATGATGGAGTATTCTATTCAGGATATCATACTAAAACCGATCTAGAAGAAAATGACATGAGTTGGGTGTTTGATTGTCCTGGTATGGAAATTCAAGAGGTTGAGTGATGGAACGATCTGAACAATACCCATCTAGATACTTCATTCCCTGAACTAATTGAAGATGAAGATATTATTTTTAACAAAGATAGCGAATATCACAAGCAGAAGAAAAAGAAAAAGAAAAATCCTATTTTCAAAAAAGAAATAAGCCCAAAAAGAAATAAGCTCAAAAATAGATGGGCGCTTTGAGGAGGTAACAGAATGACAAGAAAAACTATATTATTTTTATCAGGCATTTAAAATAAAAAGATTTAGCAGATTTTTTTATGATTACATTGCAGATTCAAGAGTTTGTGCAATTGCTATTTATTTATTTTTAATCGTATGCTCACCTTTTATTGCTTTGCTATTTCCAATCGCATACATAGAGCATTGTATTATAAAAAAGATTTATTAGGAAATGCGTTGAATATGATTGGTATTCAAAGGAATATCTTGAAGAGGTTGTTGATATCAGAAAAATTGAAAGCGAGGAATTTTTAATGAACGTACAGGAATTGATTGACAAATATAAAGAATATAAAAATGCTTTGATTTGATATTGGAGCAAAAGTAGCTTGTCAGAAGTTTTTACAAGATTTGGAACAACTAGACGAACCCGAGAAAGTTACAATCCCGCAGTTTGTTGCGGATTGGATTGAAAGTTCAAAACAAGAAAAACGTAATCTACGTAATGCTCTCAATAACGGAGGCGAAAAAATGCGTTTGTGGTTTCTCGATCAAGAAAATTATGATCTATTCGGTCGTGCATGGCTAGAAGGCTATGAGGTCGAGAAAGAGAAAAAATACAAAATAACACTTCTAAACAGAAATGACGGGGACTTATATCTCGTCAACCAAAATGCAGATTTAGCAAATAAATACGGACATTTTTCTCCCGTAGTGCTCCTTTTTACAAAATGCACTAATCTTTCAGAAAAGTGCTATAAACTCACGAAAAAGGAAGTAGTTGCGTATGATTTCGGATGGGTATTCGATTGTCCAGGAATCAAGATCGAGGAGGTGCAGTGATGGAAGAAATGAAAAGAGAGTTTGCAGGTAAATTGTACAGAAAAGCTTGTGAAATTGCAGAGTTTTATGAAGAGCAAATGGATAGTGAAGACGATAACGAGGTGTTTGATATTGAAGAGTGTTTGGTAGAGTTATGTCAGCTAGTTTTTGACGAAATGATTTTTTGTCAAGCGGCGGTATCGAGAACATACTTCGCAACATTGCCAACAGACAATCCTCATATTATGAGTGAAGCAAGAAAAGAATTGCCTTTTAAACCAAAGCAGGAGGTGGAAGAGTGAAACGATTCATCGTAATATGGATTTTGCTATCTGCTTGGTTGAATATCTGGCAGATGGGCAGGATTGCAGAACTAGAACAAAAGAAGCCGATGGTTATCTATAGAGCTGATAATCAAGGCGCTGAGATATTTGGTAAGGTCGTTGAGAAAGGACGACATGGCAAACTATACACGCTTACAGTTCGTGATTACGGTATTTTCGTAGTTACGAAGGAAGTGTATGAGAAGGTGAAAGTTGGGGATGAGGTGAGGATTTAGATGGAAGGAAAAGAGTTAGAAGAACTTGCTTTTATTTTTCAAGTAGGACAGCTCGTTTTGCACACAGCAAGGTCAATTATTAAAGACGAAAATTTGTTAGGAAGTAACGGGACGTTCGCTATTGACGGGCACAAGTTCGAGATAAAGATATCAGAGGTATCTGAAAAGAGGTAAATATGGCAAATTTTGCAGAAGGAACAATTAAACTAAGAGGACATGCAGAAAATATTAAATCAGCTTTGAAATATATGTTTGGAGCTGTTGGAGAAATCACGATTGAAGAGGATACAGATGGTGAGATAATCACTTTTACTACAACGGACTCTTATTTTTATATCAATGGCACAAAACGTGCTTTTATTGACAATGATAGTTTTAAAATTCATCTTGATGATGATTTTCTTATCATCGAACTTGATAATTTTGAGCAGGCGAGGAGAGCTATTCCAGACGATTACACAAAAATATCTGAGAAATTCAATGTTGACATTAAGATATTCACGTTTGAACAAGGTATGCAATTTACACAAGAAATTGAAATCTCAAAAGGTAAAATTTTAAAAGATATCGTACGTAAGTATGATAATTATAGATGGGAAGTTCCGTTCAGTAATTTTGGAGGATAAATTATGAACACACTAGAAAACGTAAAACAATGGTTTATTGACCGTGATCTTGAAAACGGTGGGCGGTTAGACAAGCAGTCATTAAAGCTTAGTGAGGAATTTAGTGAGTTATGTGCAGGCTATCTCAAGAAGAATGAGAAACTGACCAAGGATAGTATTGGAGATTGCGCAGTCGTGATTGTCGGTCTGGCCTTACTCATCAAGGAAGATGTGAATCAGATTTTCAAAGAATCTGATAATATCAAGAGAAAAGATGCAATGGAAAGCTTCATCTCACTTAATGCAAATATTAGTGAGTTTCAACTCTCACAAGGATTTGCTAGTAAGGTATTGTGCAGACATAATCTAGTACGCTCGATCGGTTATCTGAAATCAATCAACAATACGCTTGGATATGATTTTGATGAATGTTTTGAACTGGCTTACCAAGAAATCAAAGACCGCAAGGGTCGTTGGATTGACGGAACTTTCGTGAAAGAGGAGGATTTGTAAAATGAAAAAACTAGGTATTGTTTTAGGTGCTGTATTTGTAATCGTTGTATCGCCATTTGTGATTCAGTATGGTTGGAATGAAATCATCACAACGATTGTCCCAGTTGGTAACATTACAGTCTGGCAAGCATTAGGAATGGATGCACTACTATCTTTCATCTGGCCTGTATTATCTAGCAAAAAAGAATCTGAGTATGATTATTCGTATGCTGTGAAGAGCAGTATTTCGAAAATCATTACATGTGCATTTTTAATTTGGTTGGCTAGTTTGTTTATTTAAGGAGGATTTACCTGATGCTTGAAATAAATGGAAAAAGCTACGAAGTCCATAAAGTGAAACTCACAAAAAAGGATTTAAAAAACTTGAAAAAAGGCGAAACACTTATTTTTATCTGTAAAGAAGATAAAAAGGCTATAACTGTTAGTTTGGAGGATAAGGAATGACAAATCTTTGGGAGGAGACCTTAGAGGTTTTAAGAGACCATGGCAAAACGTTTGAGGATGTCAGATATATTCAAGGCTCAGACTTTAAAATCATTAAAGAAAATTTTGAGAGACTTGCCAAGCAAGCTAATTATCATAGCGGATACGGTGCAGCTCACGTTCCTACTGATTTAGTCATTGTTGGCAAAGGCTGGTGGTTAGAACGAGGAGAATATGATGGTTCTGAATGGTGGGATTTTAAAGAAGCACCTAAACAAATCAATGAAGTCAGAAACATTTCTTGTCTTGTAGGCGGAATGTGGCCAACGCTTAAAGAATTGAATACCATCGACCCGATACAAGAAAGGCTTGAAGAAATGAGAAAAGAGAGGGGATCTAATGAAACCTAAAAAATATCCATATTCAGGCTCTCGAAAGACAGACAACAAACAAGATAGAGTCAAATTCGCTGAGATTTTAAATTACGAACCAATTAATGTGTCAATTGTTGTTAGAGAAGGGGAAAATAGTGAGATATTAGCAAAATGTGTAATTCGTGCTTATGGCGAAGCATTATCGTTTATAGCAACATTACCAGTAAAAGGAACTAGGTTTTCGAAACAAAATCAAGCGTTGTTTAAAATCAGGCTTTATCAAAGAATTGAAAAAATGGGGAGCGAGAAGCTTTTAGAAAGCAATCGTTTTATTTGGTCGAACATGTGTCTGGAAGAATTTAACAAAATAGTTCTTTAGGAAGGAGGTTCATAGCATGCATCTAAGATTAAAAGAACTTAGAGAGGGCCTAGGGCTCTCTGTCAAAGATATGTCTAGAGATACGGGTGTTTCACAAAACACAATTCACTTGTATGAGAGAGGTGGATATCCGTCTATTAAGCAAATTGAAATGATTGCTAAAACCTATGATGTAAACCCTGCTTGGCTTGTAGGGTGGATAGATGATGAAATGATGCCTGCAATCCAGGTCGTTGAAAAAGTGGTCTATAAAAGAGAGCCCAACGGCAAGATTGCCGGATTATTTCAACAACAATAACGACTGTAAGATTATCAAATGGGTTAAATCTAAAAGATACATGGGAGGTAAGGTTTGGTCAAAAAGAACTTAACAAAAGCACGAAGGGATTATCTAGAGTTTGAACTCGATGATAAATATTTAAAGATTGACAAACTTATTGGACAACGTAGGCATGAGCTAGAACGTTTGTACGAAGTTAAGCATCTTACTGTTCCTGGCATTGATGATACTGGAGCAAGTGGCAGTGGGACATTCGTCAACAGGTCGGAGAATCTAGCGGTTGCTTATGCAAGCGATCCTATGATTTTAAGATTAGAAAGTCTCCAAAATGCTATCTCCCAATTACTAGAAAATCTAGAACCAGATGATAAAAAAATCTTTTATCTCCGTTGGGGAGAACATACTGGATATGACTGGATTCAAGTTTGGCACATCATGGAGAACGGAGAAACCGGATACTTGTATAGGCATAGCAAGCAGATTTACAGAAGACGTGAGGTCATTCTTGATACACTTTCCAATTTGCTTTTTATGTAAAGTTGTCAAAAAAACATATAGAATTGACAAAAACAATGTGCTAAATTAGTATCATGAAGAATAGCAGAGAGAACCTCTGCTTTTTGTGCATTAAAAAGGAGGTGAGGATATGTGGTAGTTGTTGAACCAATCAGAAATAGAGATGATGTTCAGCTTATGATTGAATGGCTGACGTTACATAGCGCAGTCAAAGAGTCAGATAGACAACGCAACCTCATGCTCTTCTTGTCTGGTGTTAATCTGGGTTTTCGTATTGGTGATATTGTTAAACTGAAAGTAAAGCACGTTAAAGGCTGGCATGTCCAGATTGTTGATGAAAAGACAGACAAGCCAACCAAACGAAAGATGCCAAAGAAATTCAAGAATGATATGAGGCAGTACATCAAAGACAAGAAAGATGAAGACTTCCTCTTTCCAAGCCGAAACGGAAAGCATCAGCATATAAAACCTAACACAGCTTACAAGATCATAAAGAAAGCTGCTGAAGAAGTTGGTCTAGAAAACATAGCTACTCACTCGATGAGAAAGACCTTTGGCTTATTCATGTACGAACAAACCAAGGATGTCGCTCTGATAATGGACCTACTGAACCACTCAAGCCAGAGTATTTCACTACGATATATCGGCAAAAACCAAGATTCACAAGACAGAGCCATGACGAAGTTTCAGGGCTTTTAATTTTTTTATTTTAACATCAATTCATTGTTTTGAGGTTATGATGATTTCGTTTCACGCATGCAGGATAAACGCTTGATAAATCTGAGTTAAAACTCATGTAGCGAGTTCACTAGAATATGTAAAACAAGGAATTGAGAGAGTAAAAATAGCGAGGTTTGCAAAAGTATGTTAGGTTAACTAAGAGAATGAATTGAGGAGATAAAAGGTACAGATGGACTATGTGAAATTGTGAGGATAATTAATTGAAGATTGAAGTTTCAAATCGAGAAGAACGAAACCAGTTTTACAATTCCAGTGAATGGAGAGCGCTGCGTAAGTTAGTACTTGAACGTGATCACAATGAATGTGTTTGGTCAAAAGACGAAGGCAAAGTCACTAGAGAGAACCTAGAGGTTGACCACATCAAGGAACTAGAGTTCTATCCAGAGTTTGCGCTTGATATCGATAATCTACGAACACTGTGCAAAGCATGTCATAATAAGAGGCATGATCGTTTTGATAAGAATGACAGAAATTTCCGAAAAGATGAATGGTGGGGTTAGGTGAACGAACCTTAAATACCCCCCGGTCAAAAAAATCGGAAATTTTCAAAGACGTCGGTAAGCGGTCTGCACTGACTGTCCAAATTTTTTAACAAAAAAATTAAAGGGGTGGGGGTAATGGAAGAATACTCAGAAAAATATAAAAGAATTAGAAAAATCAGCTACTTTCTAAAATCGGCTATTTTAGTCCTAGAAAAAAGGATGCGATTCAGTACGAAAAAGTGAATCGTTATCTTTATCTCGTCAGACTGCTCTATGAGCTGAAAGCCAAACTTCATGAAGACGGATTGGTTATCACTGTTCACAATGGGCAGCAGAGATTCCAAAAAGCGAATTCTCTCATCAAGGAAATCAACACAACCAGCAATCAGCTTTTGGCCATTGAGCGGTCGTTTGATTTTGAAGTGGAAAACTCGCCTGTTGAGAAACCTACGTCTGGAAGTGATCTGTTATGATTTCTCATCCGCTGGTTGATGACTACATCAAAATGGCCGAGAGTGGAGAAATCGTCGTCAACAAAGAAAGAAAGTTGCTGTTTAAAATCATCAAAGAGAAAATCTATCCTCGTGATGATCTATATTTTGATAATGACTTGATTGATAAGTTCATTCGGTTTACGGAAAAGAACTTTTTCCCTCTGGCTAAGTACCAGCTTTTTTTGGTTCCGTTCATTTTTCTTTTTCGGAAGGAGGACGGGGAGCCCCACTTTGATGAGTATCTGTATACACTTGCTCGCGGGGGTGGTAAGAATGGTTTCATGTCTGCCAGAGATGCTTTCTTCATCAGTCCTATCTATCCAATCAGAGATTATGATGTGACCATCACTGCGAATTCTGAGAAACAGGGTAAGGTTTCCTTTGAGGAAGTCTATGAGACTATCCAAAGGCGTGGTCTTGAGGACCATTTTTATCTAACTAAAATGTCTATTACAGGTCGAGCTAACAACTCGGTCTTTTCTTTTCGGACTAATAATCCTAAAACTATGGACTCTGCTCGTGATGGCTGTCTTGAGTTTGATGAGATTCACCAATTTGAAGATGATAAAGCTGTTAAGGTCCAGAGGTCTGGTCTTGGTAAGATTGCTCATGCTCGGACTTTCTACAACGGTACAAATGGATATGTGCGTGAGGGATTTTATGACAAGCTGATAGAGAAGTCTATGCAAATCTTGAATGGAGAGGTTGATGATTTCAGGCTATTCCCTTTTATCTGCAAGCTAGACAATGCGGATGAAGTGGACGACATGAAGAACTGGCCAAAGGCGAATCCGATGTTGGATGAAAGCACTCCATATGCTAAAAGGTTGCTTGCTAGAACCAAGGCTGACTATGACGACCTTGAGCTGGAACCGTCTGGCCGTCAGGAGTTCATGACAAAACGGATGAATCTTCCTGAAGCGGAACTTGAGAAAGATGTCACCTCTCGAGATAAGTTAGTGGCTTGTCTACGGTCTCCTGGTATCGACTTGAAAGGTCGCTCATGTGTTGCAGGTTTTGACTATGCTAGCATTCGAGACTTTGCAAGCGTTGGTTTGCTATTTAAGAATGGGGATGAGTTTATCTGGAAGCAACATTCATTTGCACGAAAATCATTTTTAAAAGCTTTTAAGCTGAAAGCCCCTATTCAGGAATGGGCAGATAGAGGCTTATTCACAATTGTGGACGGTCCTAGTATCGACCCTCGTTTATTGGTTGAAAAATTGAATGAATGGAGTAGAGAATATCAAATCGAGCTAGTCTGTGCTGATGGTTTCAGAATGGACTTGTTGAAACCTCTTTTGGAAGAGGCTGGCTTTGAATATGAGTTCTTGCGTAATCCTGGTGCGATTCAATCTAAGGTTGCGCCAATCATTGAAGATGGATTTGCTAATGAGCGATTTATATTTGAAAATGACAACTCTATGATTTGGTATACGGATAATACCTACGTCAAAGAGGACAAGGATGGCAATAAGCGTTTCTTGAAGAAAGAGCCTGTCAGAAGAAAGACGGATGGTTTCCACGCTTTGATTGCTGCTCTCTACAAGCGTGAGCTTGTGCAAGAGTCGAATGTTGGGGAATTCCTTGACATGCTCGATAGTTGGGATTTTTAATCTAAGAATAAATTTTGGGTGGGTGGTCGGCAAAAAAATAAAAGAAAGGAGGTTGCAACATGGGGTGGCTTGATATTTTCAAAGCTCGGAAGGAAGTGATTACTGGTTTTGATTTTGATGATTTAGAGCGAATTTTTGGAAGTCTTTATCTCAAAAGTTTAGCTGTAGATAAATCAGCTGAATTTGTAGCTCGTATCTTTGCAAAGTCTGAGTTTCGCTACATGGTCAAAAACAAGCACGAACGCTCTAATTGGGATTATCTTTTAAATGTCCGTCCGAATCGCAATGAGTCTGCTTCAGAATTTTGGCAAAGGTGATTTATCGTCTATTGACGAAAAATGAAGTACTCATCATCTTGTCAGATGATGATCAACTATTAGTCGCTGATAGCTTCACTCGAAAACGATATGCAGTCTATGACGATACCTTTGAAACGGTATCTGTGCGAGATTATACGTTTCAGAGGAAATTTGCTATGAGTGATGTGATTTTTTTGCAGTATAACAACAATCGACTGCAAGAATACATGAGCGACTTATTTGCGGACTATGAAAAGCTACATAGTCGCTTAGTTGAGGCTTTGGGTCGTAACAATCAGATTCGGGGCATTCTTAACACTAAGACAAACGGTACCTTTAACGAGGAAAGACTTAAGCAGATGCAAGAATATGCTGATGGTCTATTCAAATCATTTACTAAAAAATCAGTGGCTATTGTTCCAGCTCAAAACGGGCTGGACTACAACGAATTGACAAACACGGTTGGGACTTCGAATCTGTCTGTTGATGAGTTGAAAAAACTTCGAAGGCAATTTGATGATGAGGTCGCTGATATATTGGGTATCCCAACTGCATTGATGCACGGGGATATGGCTAATCTAGAAAACAGTCAGAAAATGTTTACTAGTTACTGCTATAAATCTCTAGTGAAGAAGGTATCTGACGGGCTAAATCATGCCATGGTTGGTCCTGATGCTTATGCTGGGGAACGTTTTTTTGTCATTATCGGGGAAGGTCAGAGGGATAAGTTTTGCTTTTTGGCTGAAAAACATTGATAAGTTAATTTCCTCTGGAGCAATGCTAATCAATGAAGTCCGAGCGGAGCTAGGACTTGAGGCGGTTTCTTGGGGTGACAAACCAGTCATGACTAAAAATTATCAGATTGGCAAGGAAATAGAGAAAGGAGGTAAAAAAGAAGATGAAGGTAATTCCAATTAAAGGAACAATTATCTCAAATAACAGCAAGTGGATCTACGAGTTATTTGAGAGGAAGCTACTGCACCAAAAAGACATTGTATTGCCGGAAACTGAGAAGATGTAGAAATTCATATTAACTCTGGTGGTGGAGATGTCTACGCTGGTAGCGAGATCTACACGGCTTTACGCGCTTACTCTGGTCGAGTAACTGTCAAAATCGTAGGTATTGCAGCAAGCGCTGCTAGTGTTATTGCTATGGCTGGTGATTCTGTTGAAATCAGCCCAACTGCTCAAATCATGATTCATAATGTATCCTCTGGTGTTTATGGAGATCATAACGCTTTAGAGCATGAGGCAGCTGTGTTGAAAGGTTTTAACAAGTCTATTGCGAGTGCTTACGTCCATAAGACAGGGAAAGCATTAAATGATTTATTGGAGCTAATGAATCAGACAACTTGGTTTGATGCAGAATCGGCCGTTAAGAATGGTTTTGCGGATAAGGTGATGTTTGCGCAAGAGGTTGCTCCTCTACTAGTAGCGAGCGAAACGCCAATGATTCCGCAAGATTTTATCGAGCGGATGCAGGCTACTATGACTCCTGATGTGGACAAGATTGCTGAGCTAGTGGCTCAAAAGCTAGCAGAGCATGAGCCAGAAAAAGTGAAAACTGAAAATAAGAAAGCGGCTGAGCCTAGTGGTTTCGGTCGTTTTGCATTTTAAGAAAGGAAAATTTAAACATGATGAAATTATCAGATGAATTTAAAACAGCTCGTCAGAACTTTCTGAATGCTGTTACAAACAATGAACCCGCTGAAAAGCAAGGAGAACTTTATGAGAAGATGCTTAATGCCATTCTGGATGAAGCAAAGAAATCAGCTCGTGAGGAAGTAGATGGCCTTGTTGCAGTAAGTCCATTTGATGAAAAACTATCTCTTCGTGAACGTGAATTTTTCAACAATCTGGACAAAAAAGCTCCAGGAAAAATTGAAAAGTTCTTCCCGCAAGAAACGGTTGATCGCATCTTTGAAGATATGGTACAAGAACATCCATTGCTTGAACATATTGGACTCCGTAACGGTGGCCCTCGTTTGAAGTTCCTTAGCTCTACTACAACAGGTGTAGCAGTTTGGGGGAAAATCAATGATGAAATCAAGGGTCAATTAACTGCTGGATTCGGTGAAGAAGAAGCTATTCAGAACAAATTGACTGCCTTTGTTGTCCTTCCGAAAGACACAGAAAAGTTCGGCCCTGGTTGGCTTCATTCTTTCGTATCTACTCAGCTTACAGAAGCTTTCGCTGTTGCTCTTGAAGCAGCCTTTTTGAATGGGGATGGAGATGAAAAACCAATCGGTTTGTCCCGTACTTTGACTGGAACGGTTGCAGCAGGTAAAACAACATACAATGCTAAGACATCATCTGGTGATGTAACTCTTGGAGCAAAAGGGAAGACGACTGAAGAAAAGCGAACATCACAATCAATGAATTCAAAGAAATTTACAAATACCATTCCACTAAAGCAAACGGGAAACCTGTAGTAACTCGTGGAAACATGGTTATCGTTGTAAATACGAGCGATGAACTTGACTTTACAACTCAATTCACCACTTTGAATGGACTGGGTGTATTTGTAACCAATCTTCCATTCAATCCAATTGTAATCCCATCAATTGCTCAAGAAGCAGGAAAAATTACTACTTTTGTGAAAGGGCGTTACGATGCAGTTATTGGTGGTGGAATTGAATTTGATACTTTTGATCAAACTCTTGCATTTGACGATCTCAATCTTTACACTGGCAAACAATTTGCATATGGGAAACCACATGATGAAAAAACCGCTGCGGTTTGGACCCTAAAACTTGGTAAAGATTAAGGTGTTGCCCTATGGAGGAGACAAAAGAACTTCACCCACTCCTTAAAGCATTTAAGGAGCGGATGAGAATTTTTCATAGTGGAGAGGATCATAACCTCTCCCATATGTTGGAAAGTTCTGAGTTAGCGATTCACAGTTTAGTCGGTAGTAAGAACACTAGCGATCCACGAGTGAGAGAGCTTATTTTAGAACGTTCACGATACGTCTATAATGACCAGGTAGAGTTTTTCTATCAAAACTTTCAAGGTGATTTAATGGCGTTGTCTCTAGAAAACTATAAATCGGAGGAAAAACATGATTAAGGTTTTTAAAAGAATTTTTATGACTTGAAAGATGGAATTGTCCGCAAAGAGGGTGATACATTCGAAGCAACTAAGGAACGTTTTGACGAAATCAATACAGCTTTACCTGACTTTGTTGAATGGGAAGATAAAACTACAGAAGTAACTGAAACATCACCATACTATGTATAACCGTCCCAGTTATCGCTACAAAAAGCCTGAGGCTCAAAATGGAGACCTGAGAACCCCCTTGACTTTCTATACTTCTAAAGTTGAGGAGGGGGTTGATGGCCGTGATGTGAGTTACAAGAAGGCTTTTTCTACGATGAGGCAAGTTTACTCCCCTAGCTTCAAAGATATTGAGATTGCGACTGGAAAAGCGATGAAAGCTAAGATGACTTTGAAAATTCGTGACCCTCTGATAGATTATCAGCCTGAAAGTCGGCATTTTGTCGAAGTTGGGGATATCCGTCTAGCTGGTAAGAAATGGCAGGTCATTGATGTCCGTCCTGATTTTGACAATCGGGATTTTTTGATAGTTATTATCGGAGGTGGTCGTGATGTCTAGTGGAGCGAATCTAAAAGGATTTGATGATGTTTTGAGGAATGTCGAGGCTCGCCTAGGGGAGCCAGTGGTCCGTAGAAAGGTCAATAGAGTCTTGAAGGAAACGGTTGAGGAGTTTGAACCATCTTTTAAAATAGCTTTGAGAGTATACGCTGGCACTGGTAAGACGGTCGGTGCTGTCGTCCATGGAAATGTGACTGGGACAGCTAGTGGGGTTCCAATGGTTAAATTAGGTTTCAAAAGCCCTCGCTGGACTCTTATTCACTTGAATGAATTTGGATACGCAAAGAATGGACATCCTCGTGGTTTCGGTATTATGCGCCGCTTTTTTGAAGGTAGCAAACCGGTCTTCAAATCCAAAGTAGGCATGAAGTTAAAACAGGAGTTTTTGTAATGACTAAGGACAAACTAATTGAACTCTACAACGCTTTGAAAGAGGATGAGTCTTTATCTGGTATTAGTATCAAGTCATTTGAACGTCCTGATACCTTGGGAGATGACGAGACGAGTATTGTTATTATCCCTGTCGGGCCTCCAATGCAGACAGCTCACGGTAGTAATACTAGTTTGGCTAAGACTTTTCTCTATCAAATCAATGTAGAGTCTGCCGATCGAGTGGAGTGTAAAAAGCTCCAAGGTAAAATTGAAAAAATAATGGAACATCAGGGATTTTATCAGACTGAAGGTGGTTTGGATCAATGGATCCCTGATATCAAACGCTATGTAGATGCTCGAACCTACAAGGGTCAGAGCGCTCTGTATGATAAATACTAGAAAGAAGGTAAAGAAATGACAGTAAAAGGAACTGCACTTATTGGCCTTAAATCGGTCACAATTCGTGTGCATGATGGAAAGACTCCAACAGCTGGAGAGAACCTCTTCACGCTAGAAGGTAAAGATAATGAAGGGGCTACACAGACTGCTAAAGTAACTGGATTATCTAGCGATCCTGTAAAGACTTACGGCAGTAATGTTGCTTATCACGTCTCCAATCGGGGGGTAGGTGATGTTAAGGTAGAGATGGGCTTACTTGATGTCCCATTAGCTTTATATACTAATGCTTTGGGGTATGGCAATGATAATGGTATCTATTACTTCGGTGCAGACACCGTTGCTAAGAATGTTTCAATTCTCATTGAAAGTAATACTGCTGATGGGGAACCAGTCTACTATGGTTTTTACAAAGGACAGCTTTCTATGGATGCTATTGATTTTGAAACGATTAAGGATAAGGCAAACGAGTTAGCTACCACTAATGTGAACTTTGCTGCGACAGCTAGTTCAGATGTTGCAACTAAAGGTCGATATGGTGCAATTGTGTATGGATCGGATGCTGAAAAGTTGAAGAAATTGAAGGGTCAATTAAACATGACCGCTGCAGCGTAGGAAGAGGGCGCAAGCTCTCTTTTTATCTTTTTTCTAGAAAGGAAAATATATGGCTAAGGTTAAATTTTTAATTAAAAATGAAAAGGGTCAAGATGTTCAAAAAACTAGTAAGGAGATTACTACTAAGGACTATCGTGACTATCTGATCCTCAATGAAGCACTATCATCTGATGTGTCAGATGTAGAGAAATTAGACAAGCAATTGGAATTTATCGCCCTCGTTGTTTGAAGATTTGGAAGTGGAAGAACTTTTTGAAATTCACGGATATGGCAGATATTTTTGCGGTATTCGCAGACATCTACGCTCATCTGGTCGGTGATGTCGACCCAAAGGAGAAAAATAAAGCCAAGTGAAGCGCTGAAACGATTTTATGGATTTGTCAAGCAAGCTACTGAGGGTCCTTATGGTATGAGTATTCGTGATGTCATGGATACTAGTTGGGAGGACCTAATGGGCGTTCTTGGTGAAACTGAATCTGCTGAAACTGAGGAAGTCATGGATCTTGCTGACTTTCTCCAGCTTATCTGATGAAAAGGCTTTACAAAACACCTCAATAGGCATATAATAAGGGTAAGGAGGTGAGTGGGATGAAGATGGTAGAACAAAATCGCAGGCGGTGTCTATTTTGGACATTGACTTTTGTACTATATATCTGTTTTGGTATTTACTGTCTTTGTACGAACTTTGGGAATACGATTGGGCAGATATTATTGTCGCCATTCATCATTGCTTCTTTGCCTTTATATGGATATGGACTCATAGGCATTTTTATATGGGCAATGATGTCTATGGCTTTTGATGATTATAAGAAATTAAAATAAGAAAAGTCCGAAAGGGCTTTTTTATTTGCTTTGAGATAAAAGGAGGAATAATATGGCAGGCGGCACGCCGTTAGGTCAGATGTATATCGAGCTAGGGCTGGACGTGTCGAAGTTCAGCCCTACTCTAAATGGTGCAAAAAATGCTGTAAAGTATTTTCAAAATAATGTCCGTTCTTTGGATAGTACTTTGAAAGGAAATGAAAAAAATGCTAGCTTACTTCAAGCTAAATACAAGACTTTAGGACAAGCTATTGATTCACAACGTAAAGTTTTGGATGAGATGAAGAAAAGTTTTGATAAGCTAGACCCTGGAACAGCTAACTTTGATAAAAGCTGCTGCAGATATTCAGCGTGAGAATGCTAAGTTGGCAGCAATGGAAAACCAGCTACGTGGAGTTGAAAAAGCTTTGAAAGATGTTGGTCGCGAAAATAGCTGGGCTGGGAAAATGGACAAGCTAGGAGATACCTTTAAGAGTGGTGGCGAAAAACTCCGTGCAATGGGTGATGCTATGAAGCCTGTATCAACAGCTCTTACTGCTGGTTTTGCCCTGTCAACTAAGAAAGCTATAGACTTTGAAAGTCAAATGAATACGACCAAGTCGCTCCTAGCAGATACTATCCCAACAGCGGATGAACTGAATAGCACCACACAAAAATTGGGTGAGAGTTCGAAAGGTTGGGCGAAACAGTATGGTATCTCAACATCCTCCATCAATGAGGGGATGCAGGAAATTATCAAAAAAGGGTTTGATGCTAATCAGACTATTGCAGCGATGCCTGCTATCTTAGATGCTGCTAAGGCATCGGGGGATGATTTTAACGTAGTAATGAATGCTTCGACTAACATCTTGCGTCAGTTTGGGCTAGAGGCTAAGGACACGAACCGTGTTACAGATAGCTTGACTTATGTTGCCAACAAGACATCGGCTGGCTTTTCAGATATGGGGCTAGCTATGGAGTATATAGGTCCTGCAGCTCACTCTTTGGGCATGTCTATCGAGGAAACGTCTGCAGCTATCGGTCTCTTTCTGATAATGGTATCGCTGGGGAAAAGGCTGGTACAGCTTTACGTGGTGCGCTTTCAAAATTGCTCAAGCCTTTCTAAATCAAATGCTGCAGCAATGAAAGAGCTTGGTTTTACTGTGGAAGAGTTTCAATCTGGTGCTTTAAAACTCCCTGATATCATTGATCGCATCAAGGAATCAACAAAAGGATGGACAGATGCTGAGAAATCATCTGCTATTGCTCGAGCCTTTGGTGTTGAAGCTCAAACTGGGATGAATGCTCTTATCAATCAAGGAGGAGATGCGCTACGTAAACTTACCAAGGAAACTGAAAATGCTCGCGGGTATACTAAAAAATTGGCGGATGAGCTGTCTAAATCATCTAAAAATGGAGTAGAGCGATTCAAGTCAAGTTTGGAAGTGCTTCAGATCAACATCGGTCAGAAACTCTTGCCTCTACTCACGCCTCTCCTTGAAAAGGCAAATGAGTTTATTGAGTGGTTAGATAAGGCACCCGAAAGTACACAGAAGTTAGTACTTGGTTTTGGTGGTTTCTTAGCTTTGGGGTATCCATTGCTGAATATGTTGGGGAATGCATCAACGGGATTAGGTTATCTCTTTAAAGGCGGTAGTAAGGTTGCGGATCTGTTTTCTAAGGGGTTAAGTCTTGGAAAAGCGGGCAAGGAAGCAGCTGAGCTAGGAACTCAGGTAGCTGAGACTGCTGGAAAAACTGGATTACTCAAGACAGCTTTAGCTGGATTGACGAGTCCTGTTGGGCTTTTAGTCGGAGGTACGGTTCTGCTGGCTGGTGGTCTAGCCTATCTAGCTAACGAGAAAGATAAGGCTCGTATCAAAGCGGAGGAATTTGGTTCCGCCTTAGATGATGTTCAGCGTGAGAATTGCGAAACTTCCAAAAACGGTCGATGAAACCAGCACAGCCGTCGCAAACTTTGGAACGCATGCAGGAGATGCTGAGAAAGTCTCTGGAGCCTTTAAAAAACTTTATGATGAGATTGTAGCTGGATCTGAAAAAGCGAATCAGAGAATGCAGGAATTGGCTACAAAATGGGGCCTTTCTGAAGAAGATGTCGCAAGAGCAAAAGAGAAAAATGCTCAGTGGTAAGTAACACAGAAGCGATGATGAATCAAATCAATGAGATTTATCAACGTCATAATGGTGATGCAAGCAAATTCTCTCAAGAGGAGAAAGAAATCATCCTGAACAATCAGAATGAGATGATTAAGGCTAAGTTAAAGTTGATGAGTTTGTCTGAAGAACAACAAACAGCAGCACTTCAAGCCTTAAATGGTAAAAATCAGCTCACTCAACGAAACACAGTTAAAACATACTAGAGATGTTTTAAAACAGGCTATGGATGAAGAAAAGAAACTCTACGAGAACTCAAAGAGTGAGTGGAAAGAGTTACTTGACGTAAAAGCAATAGATCAAGAAACTTACAACAAGAAAATACAAGAAGTTGAAGCTAACCATACTCAAACAATGGAAGCTCTTGGAAACAAGTATTACCAGGTTATGAAAGCTATGGATGAGGAGTGGAAGACTCGAACTCGTTCAAACATTGGAAATAATTACTGGGAAGAAGCTAAGAAAGTTCTGGAAGAATACGGCCTATCCTATGAAGAAATCGGGAAGAAAGCTGCGGAAGCCTCTCAAAAGGTAGGGGATTCACATAGTATCCTTGCCAACTACACCAGTGAGATGAGCAAGGAAGTGAAAGAGGCTAATGATGCCTGGTCGTTGTTAGTCGGTAACATTGATAAGAACGGAAATTTCCAAGTTAAATCCAATGTAAAAGAAGTTATCGGAGAGGCTGCCAAATCTGCGGAAGGTTGGGAACAATTGCAGTTTATCGCTAAGACTGCGGATATCAACTCAAATGCTCGTGTGACTATTGCTGAGGCTCTTGTCGAATCTGGTAAATGGAAAGACATGACCTTCGAAGAGAAACAAGTAATTGTCAAGAACCAAGCTGGCTTACAAGCTATCTTTGATAGTGAAACCCATCTTAAAACATGGAACAGTATGCCAGCTAAAATCAAAGAACTCCTCATGAAAAATGCCGATGTCATGAACAAGGCAGAGGAAGCTTCAAAGGCTCTATCTAACTATGAATCGCTCACACCAAAACAGAAGGAGTTGCTGGCCAATGATGAGAGTATCCAAAAAGCAGTCGCTCGATCTACTGATACTTTGACAACCTGGAATGCTACGACTCCGTTTACAAAAGATTTGAAAGCTGATCCTACGAATGTTTTGAACAATGGTCAGTTATCTATCGATAAGATCACAGCTTGGAATTTTGCATCTGCTGAGACTAAGTCTCTGGATGCGGTAGATAATACGAGTGCAGCTGTCGGAAGTGCAATGGCAAGTGTTAATTCTCCAAAGCAAGAAGCACCAATTGGTATTAATGCAACGGATTTAACTGGTCCAGAATCTGCATCTGCGAGCGCTGGAATCAATGCGATTAAGCAGTATGATCCTGTTAGTATTTTGGCTCAAAATAATACTCAAGGAACTGTTAACCAGGTACAAAGTGGGATTGATTCTATTCGTGACAAAACTGTAACCATCAACGCCCAAGACAATGCCTCTGGGGTTCTTTCAGGTATTAGGAGCTGGATTGATAGTGTAACTGGTAATTTCTTTACAAATATTTTTGCAAGTAGACACGCCCACGGGACAAACTATCACCCTGGTGGTTTAGCTATCGTCAATGACCAAAGGAACAGCAACTACAAAGAAATGGTTACTCTGCCAGATGGTAGGAGTTTCATTCCTCAAGGTAGAGATGTTTTACTCCCTCTTCCTAAAGGGTCTAAAGTCTTGAGAGCGGATAAAACTAAACGCTTGATGCGTGAGATGGGAATTCCCAAATACGCGACAGGGGTTGGTATTCCTAGCGATGCGAAATTCCTCCGTGAAATGGAAGAAGCACAGCGTAATATTACAATTCAGACTACAAGTGTTCAAAATGGTCAAGATACGGATAAAGTCGTGTCTGAGATGGTGATTCTGAGAGCAAGTTTAGAAAAATTGCTTATTGCTATCCTCAACAAGGATACGAACGCTTATATGGATAGCTCTGTAGTGACGGATATTATAACCAAAAAGCAGAGAGAGCGAGAAAGAATGACACTAAGAATGAAAGGAGTACTTGAATGAGTGAAGTGACAATGCGTTTCAATAAAACAGATTTTCGAGACCTTATTGAAATCCATGACATCCAACGAGATATCGGGAACAATCGCTCTATCTCTATCGACCAAGCACCAATAATTGGAGTCAATATTCAGCAACAAACCATTGATGCAAAATATATCAAGGTAGAATTTTCCATCTGGTCTGAAGACAGAAATACCCTCAAGCATAAGCTTGCGGGTATTTTTAATGTTGATGGTCCTAAAGAGTTGATATTTTCAGATGAGCCAGACAAATACTATCTGGCTATGCCGATTGAGAGTATTTCAATGCAAGAAACGAGCGGTCGAAGGTCAACCGGTTCTATAAAATTCATTGTTCCTGACGGTGTAGCCCATAGCACAGCTTATAAGAATTTCAATAGTGATGCAAATGCGCAAAATACAGCCGATAAAATGGTTTTTGGTTTAGTAAACAACGGAACCGTTGAGGCATTTCCCATTATCCGAGTTAAGCATAATGCCGAAAATGGATATATTGGCCTTGTCAATAACAATTCGGCCTTTGAAATTGGAAATCGTGAGGAGGCTGATACTGGTATTGTCAAAAAATCTGAGGTTTTGTTGGATTTTAGAGGAGATAGGATTTCAGATGCGTTCACTAGATCGGTTAAAAATAGAGCTATCACAAATGATAACGGCGAGACCGTTACTGGCACATCCGAATTGATTACATTGTGGGACAAGAAGAGCACATCAGATTACGAGAACAATTCATCCAAGGGCGTTATGGGAACTATGCAACAGGGCTATCTTGGGACGTTCCAACAGATGCAGCGGGTGAAAGTGGCTCACTCAACGATTATCTATTCTGTAAGCAGGTTTTTCAAGCAGAGTCAGCAACTCAATACGGCTTTATCAAGGTAACTGTATCTGATATAAATGGGCAATTTTTGTACGGTGTCGAAACATTTAAACGTTCTAAAGGCCAAGAATGCGAATTTAATATCTTTGGCTCAGATGGGAAAGGTAAATATAACTTTTTAAAACTTCTAAATTTCACAGGTACATCCGATAATGTCTCAAACCCTTTTAGTAAAGATAGAGGGCAATTTGAAATTAAGCGTAATGATAGCACAGTACAGGTTTATTACAACGGATCATACTACAACTTTGTTATCCCTGAAATTAAGGGCAAAAAAATCAGCTAAAATCCATGTTACTATGGGAGCTTATCACGATAAGCCTATGATATCACACATGTACATTGATGAATTGATGTTTAGAAAAGACTTTGTATCTATGACGGGAGATATCCCAAATCGCTACCCTATGGGTTCAAATGTTGTAATCAATAGTGAAGATGATACGGTTTATATTGATGGTATCGCAAAAGCTGGAGAGGTTGTTGACGGTTCACAATGGCTATCTATTCCTCCTGGAGAATCTAAGCTTGAGATGTATTTTTCAAGTTTTATCAAGAAAAAACCAACCGTGACAATCGAATTCGAAGAAAGGTGGCTCTAATCGTGCTCTTAACAATTCATGATGCAAATTTACAAAAGGTTGCTTTTGTCGATAACAGCAAGCAAAGCACACTTAATTTTTACAACGATACCTGGACTAGAAGTTTACAAACAGGATCATCTACTTTTGAATTTACTGTATTTAAAAAGGCTATTAAGTCAGATACCCCAACAAAAAAAGCCTATTCTTATCTTAATGAACGGGCGTGGGTATCTTTCAAATATCATGGCAAGAGCTTTATTTTTAACGTTATGCAGGTTGAAGAAAATGAGCAGACAATTAAATGTTATTGCGAAAACCTTAATCTTGAGTTGATCAATGAAGTAGCTAATCCTTATAAAGCTACTAAGGCAATGAGCTTTGCTGAATATTGTGAGGCTATGGATTTATTAAATTATACCCATCTTTCTATTGGTATCAATGAAGTATCAGATAACAAGCGTACTCTTGAATGGGAAGGACAAGAAACCAAACTAGCCCGTCTATTGAGTCTAGCCAAACGATTTGATGCTGAGATTGAGTTTGATACACAATTAAACGCTGATAGCACTATCAAAAAGTTTAGTGTCAACATCTATCATGAAAATGACGACAACCATCAAGGTGTAGGTCGTATCAGAAACGATATAAACTTGAAATATGGCAAGAATATCACTTCTATCACCCGTAAAGTTGATAAGACAGGCATCTTTAATACAATCCGTCCGACTGGTAAAAGACGGGTTAAAAATGGAGCTGGTGAAGAAGTTGAGGAAGTGGTAACCATCCGAGGTCTTGACGATTGGAAAAAATTCAACAAAGATGGTATTTGTGAATTTTACCAGCGTAACGAGTCACTTTATGCACCTATCTCTATGCAACTCTATCCATCAACATTTTCACACGGTACAGCTGAGGATCAATGGACAAGAAAAGATTTTAGCTATGACACTGATAATCCAAAAGAATTACGACGTCTAGCATACAATGAACTGAAAAACATTGCTATCCAGCAATCACTTATGAAGTTGATGGCTTTGTCGATGTTGAAATCGGCGATACAGTCAAAATTCATGATGCTGGTTTCAATCCTTTGTTGGTAGTTCAAGCGCGAGTTACTGAACAGAAAATCAGCTTTTCAAATCCAGCAAGCAACAAAACAGTATTTTCAAACTTTAAAGCCTTTGAAAATCAGTTATCCGATGGCATACAAGAGGCTCTTGAACGCTTATTTGAACAATCAAGGCCTTATATCATCAAGCTATCTACTAGCAATGGTGTCATGTTTAAAAATCAATCTGGAGAAAGTGTTATCACTCCTACACTTTACAAAGGTGGGAAGTTATTAACAGCTGGAGTCACTTGGAGATGGTCTTTAAATGGGATTGTAACAACAGGACAGACATACACAGCTAGAGGTAGAGATATTTCAGGCGTAATCACATTGACTGTTGCAGCTTACATAGACAATGAAGAAGTCGCAGTAGATGAAATCTCTCTAGTAAATGTATCCGATGGTAAGAATGGCCAAAAAGGGGATAAGGGAGATCAAGGTATTCCGGGGCCGAAGGGAGATAGAGGTCAAGATGGTATCGCTGGTAAGAATGGAGTAGGTTTAAAATCTACTGTCATTGCTTACGCATCGTCTACATCAGGGACTAGCGCTCCTAATTCTGGATGGATAAACTCTGTTCCAGTTATCCCAGCTGGTCAATATCTATGGACGAAAACAACCTGGAATTACACAGACAACACCTCTGAAACTGGCTACTCAGTAGCTAGAATTGGTAAAGATGGTAACACTGGTAAGGACGGTATCGCTGGTAAGGATGGCGTTGGTATTAGTTCAACCGTCGTTGTATATGCTGGCTCTACGTCAGGAACTGTTCCGCCAACCAATGGCTGGGCGGCTCAAATCCCTAGCGTTCCAGCTGGACAGTATCTATGGACCAAGACAACATGGAGCTATACAGATAAAACATCAGAGACAGGTTTTTCTGTTGCAAAAATGGGTGAAACTGGTCAGAAAGGGGATAAAGGAGATACCGGTCCTAAAGGCGACAGAGGGGAGAAAGGCCCTCAAGGAGAGCGTGGCTTACAAGGTCTCCAAGGCTTGCAAGGTGTTAAGGGAGACCAAGGTATTCCAGGGCCTAAAGGAGCCGATGGCCGTACACAGTACACTCACGTTGCTTATGCTGACAATGCAGCTGGTGGAGGATTCAGTCAAACAAACGCAGATAAGGCCTATGTCGGGGTGTACGTTGACTTTAATCCAACAGATAGCAGAAATCCTACTGATTATCGCTGGACGAAATGGAAAGGTCCAAAGGGAGAAAACGGTAATGATGGTCCTCAAGGTATTCCAGGTAAACCTGGTGCAGATGGTCGTACTCCTTATTTTCATAGAGCCTGGGCTAACTCTGCTGATGGCCGTGACGGTTTTAGTACAACAGATAGCACGAATAAGCGTTATCTAGGTACGCTAACAGATTTTAATGAGGCAGATAGTCAGGATCCTGCAAGGTACAAGTGGACGGCTCTCTTTGATAATATTTGGGTTGGTGGAAAGAATTACATTAGGAATGCATCTTTTGTTAGGGACTTAGAAAATTGGAGTAAAAACGAACATGAAAATTTGTATTACGACTTTAACCATTCAAAATTAAACAAAGGGCAAAAAGGTTTACATCTTTATAGCAGAGGAGCTGTGATTCCAAAATGGAAAGGGATCTATCAAAAAATTCCATTGTCTCAACCCGCAGACACTTCCGATTACCGTTTCAGCATTGATTGCAAAAGATGGAGCGCCTCAAGAGGCTCATATTGGTATCCATTTTATAAAAGATGGAGTTATTGCCAGACAGTCATGGCTTGATATACCTGTTTCCCAAATCAGCGACAAGTACCAACGTTTTTCTCTTTCAGCAAAGCACGATGTACTTTTTGATGAAATCAAAGTTATGCTTTATGTTGGATATGATAGGTCTGTAAATCTATACATTACAGATGTCCAGCTTGAAATTGGTAATGTAACGACTGATTTTAGATTATCAGACGAAGATGTGCAAGAGACTATCAACTCCAAGGCTGACCAAGCATTGACTCAGGAGCAAATCAATGCACTAAATGAAAAGGCTGGGATTATTCAAGCCGAGGTTGAGGCTAAGGCTAGTGTTGACGAAGTAGACAACTTGATAAAGGCTTATAAGGACTTTGTTAATGCAAATGAGACCGCAAGGGCGCAAGCTGAGAAAGATTTGATTGCAACAAGCCAGCGTGTCTCCAACATTGCAAAAGATTTGGGAGAATTATCTGATCGATGGAATTTCATCGATAGCTATATGAGTTCATCAAATGAGGGGCTTGTGATTGGTAAGAATGACGGTAGCTCTAGCATGCTGTTTAGTCCAAATGGGCGAATTTCAATGTATTCAGCAGGGGTTGAGGTCATGTATATCTCTCAGGGCGTTATCCACATTGAGAACGGTATTTTCTCTAAGACTATCCAAATAGGACGTTTTAGAGAGGAACAGTATCATCTTAACAATGACATGAATGTCATTCGTTATGTAGGATAGGAGGAAGTATGGCAAAGTTTAGTAATTCAAGTGGGAGCTTGTATCTCAATGTTTATGTAGAGCAGGGCTCTCAGAGTATCACGGCTAACACGTCAACCGTAAACTGGCGGATGACAGTTAGTCGGACGGGTGCTTATTATACTCACAACAAGCAAGGAGACAGTACGTTGTCTCTCAATCTTGATGGTCAAAATGTGCATTACAGCTACCCGACGTGGGAGACCCTCAGGCGAGGAGCACACGCTTGCTAGTGGTTCAAGTACAATCAGCCACAATGCGGATGGGACTAAGACGCTCCCTATCTCTTGTACATTCAATCCGAATAACGGCCTGCATGGGACTATCATGTGTCGGCAAGCCTTAACCTAACGACTATCCCACGCTCTAGCTCTGTAAGCGTGAGCACTGGGGTCATTGGTAGTTCGGTTACTATCAACATCAACCGTCAAAGCTCCAGTTTCAAGCACACAGTACGCTATTCCTGGGCTGGTAAGAGTGGAACGATTGCAAGCAACGTGGACACATCCACCAGCTGGACGATCCCTCTTGATTTTGCCAATGATATCCCAAACTCCGCAAGTGGAACAGGGACTATCTACATTGATACCTATTCAGGTTCTACCAAGACAGGCACACAGTCAGCCACATTCACGGCAAGCGTACCAGCTAATCTCAAGCCTACATTTTCAGGTATCACATTGTCAGACTTGAATGGTGCTGCACAAAACCTCATTTCAAACTCTGACACATTCATCCAAGTTATCTCTAACATCAAGGTCGGATTTAATGGTGCAGTTGGTTCCTACGGCTCATCCATCACTGGATACTACGCTGAAATCGTCGGCAAAAACCAGTCTACAAGTTCAAACGGTGGTAGTCTGGGCATTATGAACTATCACGGTACTATCAAAATCAGAGCGAGCGTGTCTGATAGTCGCGGCAGATGGTCGGATACTAAAGAGGTATCTGTAACCGTGCTTGAGTACTTTGCTCCTGCTCTTAGCTTTAGCATAGCTAGAACAGGCTCAACCTCTAGCACTTTGACCGCTACGAGAAATGCAAGAATTGCCCCTTTGACTGTCTCAGGCAGTCAAAAGAATACAATGACCTTGACATTCAAGGTTGCAAGACTTGGGACTACTAACTTTCAAGTAGACATAGGACCAGCCACTGGATCCTGGACAAGTATCTCAAATCTAGTCAATTCTCAGGCCAACCTAGCTGGCAATTATCTAGCTAATCAGTCCTGGGTTGTAATCGGTACGTTAGAGGACAAATTTACTCGTACTGAGTTCATGGTCAATGTGGCCACAGAGAGCGTAGTCTTGTCTTACGATCGCTCAGGAGTTGGGGTCAACAAAATCAGAGAGCGTGGTGCTCTTGATGTAAAAGGCGACATATACGCTAATGACAATCCTATTCAGCAGTATCAGCTGACTAATAATGACAGTAGCCTGTCAGGTGGCAGTAGGCAATGGGACGATGTTTGGAATAAGCAAGCTACAGAATTTGGTTGGAGAAATGGAAAGTACGCAGACAATCCTACTGGCAATGACTGGGGACTATTTCAAAACTATTGGCTTGACCGTTGGAAAGGCGTGCAATTTTTCACAGGGGTGACATCAAATAGGTTTTTCTTTAGGACTTACAACAATAACACTATATGGGCTCCAACGCAATGGAGAGAAGTTGCTACTGTACAAAAAACCATTACCAAAAAAATTGATGCAGGATGGGGCGTGAAACTAAACGCTACCAGAAACGGAAATACTATCACGCTCTCAACAGAGCATGTAATCAGTAACATCAACACTGAGTCAGATTATAGAGAGTTACGTGAGACATTGCCAGCAGGCTTTAGACCAGCTCAAGAGGCTCATTTAGTGTTGCAAGCACATTCGGGCTCAACTGTTGCAGGCACAGCTATCTTACACATGGCTCCAGATGGTAAAATCCGTCTGACAAGCAAATCGCCAGGCAATAAATATTGGACAGGTACGATTACTACATCACAAGCTGACCCTTACCCTTAAAAACGTAAAAATCCCTATTAAAAATAGATAATTAAATCAAAAGGAGGAAATATGAAACTAGAGTACGGGACAAAGTCCTTAGAATATGATGGAAGTGGTGCAGTATCAGCCACTAAGGTCACACTGGTAAATGCAAATGGGGCAAATGTCCCAATCTTGATACCAGCTGACAAAATCGGTTTGTCAAATACTGAACTCTTTGAGTTGGCACTCGAGGCTCTGTATCAGGAGAATTTCCCAAACCGTGCTGAAAAATGAAAAATTCAACAAAGTAGCTCAAGAGTTGCAAAAGAACAAAGAGGTGGCGGATAAAACTGAGCAAGCAGTAACAGAAACAAAAGAAAATCTTGACACAGTTTCAGCTATCACTGAGGTCTTGATTGCCTTGGGCATCTCTCAAAATGGAGGCATGCCTACTTATGCTTATTCTAAGGTAGCTGCATTCATCAAGCCACTTGTCAAAGACCGTCGCTATTCAAACGGTGACATCATTGCCATGCCTTATCCGTTTGATACGAATCCAAAATGGCCAAAGGGTACGCTGACTATCTTCAAATTTCAAATGCAACAGTCTGAAGGCTACACATACAAAGATCAGGACATTGCTGAAATGTTGCAAAAAGGCATTTTGACTATTGTCATGCCAAGGATTGACTAAAGAGGAGAGTGTATGACATGGGTTGAAATTTTTGAAAAGCTAGTACATGCAATCACTCAACTAGCTCCTGCACAATCGGAGTTGTTGCGACTGGATGGTTCGGTATGCGTGCTAGTAAGGCTGGGAATCTTAATAAAGAGCAATTCAAGGAGCTGAAAGGTGAATTGAGTACTATTCATGCTATCGGCGAGGAGAACAAGCAAAATATAACTGAGATCAACAACAAGCTAGCAGTACATGATGAAGCGCATCTAGCTACTATGTATCTACGGCTTGAGCGTGATATTACAGTCGCTCTCAAGCGTGGTTATACAACGGTTCATGAATCGGATATCGTTCATAAAATGCACTCTAGCTACAAGAAGTTAGGCGGAAATGGGCGCATTGATGCCCTGTTTACCAAATTTGTAAATTTAGAAATCGCGGAGGAAAATACAAATGCAACAGATCAATGAAATTATCGCAAACGGTGCAGTAAGCATCTTAGTCATCTTGCTAGGCATCGCAGTCAAGGCAGTCAAAGATTACCTCATCAAAAAAGGTGGAGAGAAAACCATCAAAATTGTTGAAATCTTGGCCAAAAATGCGGTCAATGCCGTGGAGCAGGTCGCTTCTGAAACCGGATATAAAGGTGAAGAAAAGTTGGAACAGGCTCGGAATAAAATTCGTGCTGAGCTTACAAAATACAACATCAGCATGACTGACAAGGACTTAGATACATTCGTAGAGTCAGCAGTGAAACAGATGAACGATAGCTGGAAGGAGTAGCAAATATGGTCAAAATAATCAATAATACAATTTTCAACGGAATTGCAGGCGCTCGTCCGACTGAGAAACCAAAATACTACATCATGCATAATGATGACGGAAGAATGGCACCAACCAGTTATATTGACTGGCTTCAATCACGCTACGACAATGGACAATCTGAACTTGGTTTTGCGCATTATTACATTACCAAGGACACAATCGCAAGGGTTGAAAACACCTACAACGGAACATGGAGCACCGCAAACTATGACGGTAACATGAACTCAATCAGCTATGAAGTGTGTCAACAGTTGAGCGCATCCGATGCAGAGTTCATCGAAAACGAAAACATGGTATTGCGCCAAATGGCCGAGGACATGGCTTACTACGGTGATACTCCGAACTATTCAAATATCAAGTTCCACAATGAATTTTCAAGCACTTCATGTCCTAAACGTTCTTTGGAATTGCACGGTGGATACAATGACAGCTTACGTGACTATGTGATTGCTAAAATCAAGCATTATCAGTCGCTCGGTTCAACTGTCCAAGAAATGCTCGATAATGAGGGCAACCAAGAAGGTTGGAAGAAAAACGCGACTGGTTGGTGGTATGTCAACGCAGATGGCTCATATCCAACTGATAAATGGCAGAAGATTGACGATGTCTGGTATTACTTCGACAGTAACGGTTATATGAAGGCTAACGATTGGCACAAACACACAGACGGCTACTGGTACTACTTACTCCCAAATGGAGCCATGGCTACCGAATGGGTTCTCATCGACAATAAGTGGTACTACTTCAAAGAAACTGGAGCCATGGCCACTGGCTGGGTCAAATATAAAGACCACTGGTACTACCTCGATGCCAAGGATGGCGACATGAAATCCAAGCAGTTCATCAAGTCAGCAGATGGCACAGGTTGGTACTACCTTAAATCAGATGGATCTATGGCTGACAAACCAGAGTTTACGATTGAGCCTAATGGCTTGATCACCACAAAATAAATTTTAAATAAAGAAAGGAGATTCTATTTCTCTTCTCAACGACCGCAGGCAGTAGCTTGCGGTTTTTTGTTTGCACTTAGACCGTGAACACATCACGGTTTTGGTACCCATTTTGGTACCCAGAATAGTTTTTATTTAATATTTAATTAGAATGTCATCTGTTAAAAATCCCTGTTTTTCAAGCTTTTTGAACACTATTGCATATTTTAAATACTTTTAGTTATAAAACAAGTTTCTGTTTACCTAATCGCAAAATAAAAAGGTCCAGTGAATCTTTTATCCCTCGCCTTTAAGTGAAAAAGGCGAGGAAGCTAGAAGTAGCATTAAACAAGGCTTCCGAGTTTTGGAGAGCCTCTTTTTGTTTTTGCATACCCACGCTGATACCCATATTTAAAA
>BNJS01001651.1_pt1 | contig 40670 bp, 67 predicted proteins | sample 8540461 | NCBI WGS metagenome assembly BNJS01 (sample SAMD00202454, study PRJDB9452) | human saliva metagenome | isolation source: human saliva | place: Japan
CCATTAGTGTCCTAAAAGATTTTTCTTGGGGTATAGTCGTTCTTGAATATGAAGCGGATAAGCTCCGTGACTAACAATTTCACGAATTAGGACACTAATGTCATATATCATAACCTTCTTAAATAAGAAATAAAAATGAGACAGAAGCGATATAAACGAAGTGTTGATAGGATATAGATGTATGTAAGCAGAATGTCAAAAGGCTGGTAAGCAACTAAAATACCAGCGTAGGTAAAAAGCAAGAGGTAAAAATAAAAACTAGGAATAACCATTATTGGCTATCCCTAGTTATGTTGTATCTTTGATAAAGAAAGGCTTTGTGTTTCTTTAGAATCTCACTTGAAGATTACTGAAACATTCGCCTAGTTTCTTTAAGAAATGATCAGCCTGCAGCTGCTGCTATAAAGCTTCTTATTGAAAGTATATAGCATATATTTTTCTCTTGAGTTGGATAGAACTCAGTGCATAATTCCAATTCTCTAGTTCCCGATTCGCTTGGAATTGAGAGTGTAAAGAAAGCCGCATTTTCGCCCAATTGTTTGCTTCCTGCTTGATCATCTTTAGGGAAGATCTTAGCGTTAGCTAAGCGATCATTGTCAAAAAGATAGTGATTTTTTTACCTCATCATCTTTGTCAAGCTCAATAACGTGTAAGCCGTCTTCAGTTAAAAACAAAGGAGTTGCAACATAAACAGTTCTAAATTTTACAGTACCCAATGTAAGTAAACCATATAGATAGTTTTTTCACCATTCTTCATGTGCTCTTTTGTGTCAGGAGCGTGAAATAAACAACTTACAGCAATAGGCTTTTTGCCATTTAAATGCTTTATGTAGTCTCCCATTTCTGAAGTATAGAACTCTTTAATCTCTTGTTCGCTTGTGTTCTTAATGCGGTTATCTAAGTCTTCTTTAGTACCTTTAGCACTAAAGAACTTGCTGTAGAGAAAACTAAAAGAGAATGCTACTACGATAAATACTGCAATAATGATAATTTGAGTTGTTGGCATAATCTAAATATTTTATGTTAAGTTTATAATTTTTATTGGTTCTTTTATTTCATCTTTTATTCTTGCTGAAAGAAATTCCTAAGACAAATGCGAGTACTAAGATAAATACAGCCTTGCCACCCCAGCGTTTATACCAGCCAATTTTTGTCAATTTTTCTTTGTTAAGACCTTTTCCTTTAAGATATTCGTCCAAGAACTGTTCTTGTTCAGTTGTTGTTGGCTCGTAAATCATCTCGCTTTCTGCATTGTAAAAACAAAGTTTGGCTCGTTAACAACATAAAGAGGGAAGAATGTAAAAGCGATGTCAAATAGCTTGTAGTAACGTGCGATATCCAATTTTACATCATCTTGATAGATACTGTCTTTTTCAGGAGTTCGATAAACAACGTCTACAATTTCACGAGTACCTATAGGGATTTTAGCTCTTGCTTCACACTTACTTGGCATTAAAGGAAAAGAAATGTTAGCACCAAAGCATAACTAAAAATTGTGTATTCTTTTTCATTCGTTCTTTTATGTATTAGAATAACGTGAGTTCGACGAATTATAGTACCTGTAAATTTAGTAGTTAGTGAAATTTGTTGTAATTTTAAGGTACTGAAAAATCAAATAATTACAAAACAAAAGATCGCTATGCTCACCGAGGACAAAGTTACAGAAATATTTTTGTATGGCAGATGACTTCTGAAAGTTTTTGATGCTATGACACTAATGCCCAAAGGTAAGAAAAGAAATGCTTGTTATTCACATCTCCCTGAAGGCCATATTGGAGCATCAAGTACTAGACCTGCATCGAGCCGTATTAGAGAAACGTTACCATGTATGAGTTCAAAGAGCTGCATTAGAGAGCCAGCCTACGCTCAAAGGGGGTAGGTCTGCACTTGGACTTTGCCGTACCTAGACCCAAGAGAAGACCTAGCGACAGAATAATAGTTAAGCCCATTATCCTAAATACTACGTGTTTTAGTTAATCTGAAGACAAGGAGTACGCACACCATTATTGTAAGTGCGCGTACTTATTAGCGAGTACACGTACTTCGTTTCTAGTAAGTACGCGTAGTTAAATTTGTAAGTACGTAGTACTGAGACTTCAGCTGAAGTCTGCATAAACCACACGTAGTCCCCACAAACTTCACGCCAGTTTGCACAGACTTGCCGAGGTTTTAAGAATAGAAACTTAGGCTTTGCTTTTCGATTGAGATTTCTATCCTACGGAACTCAAAAAATCAATACTAACCAGGACTCACATGGATACAGAGTGTCCATCACCATAACATCTCACCACCAATCAATTACTTTAATACACTTCCAACAAACCTCTCAGTCTAGGCTCAGTTTGTTTCACGCATACGCTGACCGAGAAGTCCTGCAGAGAAGGCTTGGAAGAGTTGCAGATTCTGCTTACAACCTCAGGCTTCTGCTGCTTGTAAGGTCGATGGCTAAGCATACGGTCTTGACGCACATCATACAAAGCTCAGTCACTTTGCGTACCATCATATATTGCAAAGGTAATCGCCTTGACGAATTTGGAAAGCATTACTGGCTAGTATTTATGGTGAAAGCGATTAGGCTTATCCGCAAATATATCCCGCCCATAAGCCACATACTTATCCGTGAACCCAAGAAGAGCCATCAGCATGGGCATAATGTCGCTCTGCTGAACGTGGGTTGTACTCATCAGACACTCCTTAAAGCTTACCTTGAGGGTCAAAGATAATGTGAGCGGAACAGCATGACCACTCAAAAGGATTTTTATACTCTTCAAGCGCACTCCTACGGCATGGTCATGCCGTGATGACGAAAGAGTGTATTATCGTACCATGATTGCTTTGCGGCCGTCTTGAAGAATTGCTCAAGAGCATAATCGCTATAACGAATACTGCGATGCATGAGGATACCCTTGGGAAGCGTGCTGCCATAACGCTCAGGGATATTGAAAGGCTCATGGCGGTAGAGGTAGTGATTCCGCAGCAAGGAAAAGGTTGTTTCATCGCATCATCCTCTACACGATATATTGGAAGGAACCTTCGATCCCCAAATACCCCAATGCCCACTCACCAATCATCGTCATTATTATACTCCGTCTTCTCGGTAAGACGAGTAGCCCTAGTTGGTTCATGCCAATCGCATCGAAGCCATCGAGCGTGGGCGCATTTGTCAGATAGAAGCGGTGTGCTATAAACCACGACGACCTGCAAAGCTCGCTCATCGAATTAAAGCTTTATTACCCGACAAACAGAACTCACGAAAAGGAATTAGCGGACGCTTGAATACCAGCAAACACAGGATGCAGTAGCAGCGCATCAATGCTCTAGGTGCCTCCAGCCGTAGCCTCCGGATAGATAAGAATCCTTAAGAAGACTATCAACGAAGGGTGTAAAGCCTTTATAGCCGCATATCTCTTGATTAGAGAGCACCCACCCACCACGGGCATAGCTCATCCCAAATAATGATAACCACATTGCGCACTTAAAACTCCTGCCGTATCGTGCAGAGGAGAGGCCGGTCTACGGCCCTGCGTACGTGATCAACTCTCACGCATCTTGGCATCACTCGTATACTGACACTCAGGCAACTCCTGCTTACCAGCAAGGCGTGCATCATCACAGAGGTATTGAGCACCGCAGCACTGGCTCAGGGCTAGAGAGATAAAGACCGAGGGCATGGTTGAGCGCACAGGACGTGTGAATGGCAGTAAAGCCTCCTCGTAGCGCACACGGGTAATAAACCACATGCTATGCTGATAGTACTAGCCACATAGAAACGTAGCCCCCTAAATGGCAAGTCCTGACTAACTTTCGTTAACCGGCTATAAGCATGGCACCCACAGAAGTGACGGCCCCACGCCGATAAGCGTCAAATGCCAATAAGCGGTAAAAAGTGTAGGGTAGGACCAGGGATTTTCATTTGCGAACTCGGTAAAAACACTCAGCGTCGTAGTCGGCTACCCGTAAAGCGATAATAAACAGTATCGCCCAAATCGATGATAAGTAAAGGCAGGTATATTAAAAAGAGCCAATAGAGGGCTGTCGTCCAACGCTGATACCCTCTATTACATTTGCATATGGCAAGGGCAGAAGATGCAGGAGCATCACAAGACCATTAAGATAAATCATGCTCGACACATCGAAAGTAAGCCCTCCGCGTACATACGCAGTAAGCTCATGCCAGTCTGATATGTGCAATAGGTCTTGATTATATGCATAGAACACAAGTCTTGAGGATGCTATAGAAAAGCATCACCAGTCGAAGTCTATAAAGCAAGACAACTAAAGAGCTGTGCAGTGTTTGCAGTTTGTTTGTCGTGATCTCATGCTAGCAAAGGCACACTTTTATACAAAGATTGCTATATAACACGGCACTCGCTGCAAGCAGCATCAAAATAAACCAGTTCATGATGGTGAGCAACGTAGATGAGTTTCTCCCTTTAGGGCGATACCCTCTCATAGTGCCCGCATGCGCCTGGGTTAACTACTTTGAAACACCACCATTTATTGGCTCCTCAGCGGGGGCGGCCTCCCTACGACATAGGTAAATGTCTCGCACTAGGAAGTAGCCCGCTCCTCACCGGTAGCTCATTGTCTTTCCCATGTGTGTGCCCAGGGTTTCATGGCGGGCTCTTGGCCCCTCATTATACCCTGGGCTATGAAGCTATCGATCAGCCTACGGCACTCGTAATTAGTGTAATTGCGTGACAGCCCAATCAGGTAGACTTATAAAGAGAAATGCCCGATCATCCCGTTGCAGCAGGGAACAAACCCGGAACACTCTCATCAGGAGCATATACCAACCTATCATTGTGCCTAGTTGTGTGTATGCGGCTAAGCCTGGCGCATATCGCGGAGAGCCTTTTGCAAATCCTGTCTAGCGAGGAATATGCGACTCTTTAACAGTTCCCTAAAGGGACACCTAAAGTTTCAGAAATCTCATTGCATTTGTGCCCAGAGATACAAACGTCGAGGTTCTTTGAGTACTGGGCTGAGAGACGCTATCGCTTGGCGTTAATCTCTTTACTATCCATAGTCCTCTGGGGTAAACCTCGCCTCCGTCACTTCAGGAAGGTGCATTGTAGCGTCTAATTCAGAGACATCTACGACACTCTGCGAACGCACCTGAGTTTACGTAGCTGTTAATAAAGTGTTACGCATAATCGTTGGGACCCAACCTTTGAAGTTGACGTCCTCCAACAAACTTATGACGGTCTCTTGAGGGCTTCTCATGCGTAGTGATCTCTGCGTATTCAGATCCTCGACGTCCATCTCTAGTCCGTCGTGACGTGGGTACGAGCGAAGGTGCCTCCTACTCTTGCATACCTACAAGGGTTCTGTGGTGAGACTGAGCTGCTGTCATCATGCCGTTAAAACGTTAATATCTTTGATTAGTTTCTATTACAAAGAGTAGTAACATAAAGAACGAGCATATTTCTGTTATATAACTGATATTGAAAAGTAATGAAAATCTATATTTTGAGAGATGCTTCCTTAATATATATGATTTGTCTTTATGCCTGTTTTGCGGCATAACAAGAACAGAATGACGCATCAATGCATATCCGCAAGCAAAGCTTTCACACTTATTTTGCTCAATTGATACTCTCCATCGCGCCGCACAGAATCACGGCTCCTCTACCACTCACCGATAGCACGAGCAAGCGCAGGACGAGTAACGCCTGTTACAAAGAGCTAAACTCAACTTCTGCTTACCTATGATACCATGGCTGCGCACATAGCTAATCAATCGCTCACGCAAGCTCTGCAGATTAAAGGGCATTTATTCTGTATGGCTTAAAAATTGCACCTATCACTAATCATCTCTAGACAAGCACGCATCACGCGGGTGACGGCCTCGTCACCTAGAAATTGCTCCTTTATCTCAGGGTGAAGGCAGTAGCAGGTTCTGTCACCCTATAGCTGCTGGAAATCTATGCTCACTACTATGTACTAAAGTGCCACTGAAGCCTAACACGATTAGGCGCTGTCAAGAGTATCTAGAGGTTAGGCGTTTACCCGCAGCCCCATCATTTGCGCACGCACAACTCCCGTTGTGGAGGATAAGGAGCGCGTGCACCTCTGCTGACGAGCGACTGCATGCCGCCAGCTTCCACTGACGCAAGCGTGCGTAGAAGATAGATGTATCAGTTCGTCAAGGTCAGTCTCATCGCTGGCATGCCTCAAAGAGCGATAAAGCTTCTGAGTGCCTGGTGATAGTTCTCGTCATATTGCCTTAAAGTTTTGAGTCTCTTGAACTACAAAGATAAGGCTTCTTTAACCTCTATCATATTGCGAGAATGCCCCTGCACAGATTGTGCGAGGGGCGTCTCGATATTATATCAGTAAGGTCTCACATTAGAAAATGCATCGTGATACCCACTGAGCTCTCCAGCGAGAACTGATATCACTTAGTGAGCACGCATCTCTGTACGTAGGTGGAACTCGTATGTACCACATCAGCTTCTCTGTGATAGGAGATGCTACCATACAAAACATATGGATTCATACCCATAGCCATCGATTACAGGGAGCTACTGAAGTTGATGAGATCGGCATTCAACTGGAAGTGTATGACGACGACCAACAACACATTCATACAAAGAAATCTGGGCGAAGTGCACATCAAAGCGGTGGAAGAATGGTGTTGCGAAGCCATTACGCTCAGTGGTACGGACCTGTGAATTTCTGCGATACCAGGATTTTGACTCAAGAAGTCTCTCAGTAGCCTAATAGCAGAAACTTCTTAACCGTAGTAGCTGTACACGAGGGATGTAAGAAAGGTCATTACGAGGAACCATCAGCATTACGCGCCTATTATTCGCACTGATTGAATAACGGTCCCCAGACTGTCCATTATAAACGACACCGGTGGTTGTAGCGAAGTTGCTCACCGTACCTCTACTGATGGTTCAGCTTGAGCAAGTAGACGATGACGAAGGTCATTGCTTGAGTAGCCTACTTCATCAGCATTGATATCGTTAGCAGTGCTGTGCTCTGATGGACTTAGCACTAGATGAAGCTCCACTCGTTAGCCCCATCGAGTCATACCATAAGTATATAGATACCGAAGCATCAAGCCCAAAAGCAAAAGTCTTACTTGCTTAGCTGTGAAGTTAGCTATAACCCTTGTCTGTATTCTCTAGCGCAATAACAGAAGAGTAAAGACTGCATCAGGACGTTGTTTGTAGATAGGACGTACTTCCATCTCCATAATTCTTCCATCAGACGGACAAAGTGCGTAGTTACGATAGCGCATGTTGTTCAGATTCTTAGTGAACATACCTTCAAGAGTAGCCTTGATACCCAGGTAGCATTGAAAGCGAGGTGTACTACGCCATACCTGTGGATACTTAAAGTCTCGCTGCAAGGTTAATCAGACTTGAACCAGCAACGAAGTTCTTATTCCAACTGCATTCGTTGGGTCTGGAGTAAAACGCACATTATCGAAAAACATCCTTACCTCTGCGCTCAGGTGCTTGTGCAAACTCAATACCTGAGTTCTGAGAAAACTGTTAGAAATCCATACGAAAGGCACACGACCAGTGAAGATACCCGTTCCCCACGTACGACGTAGAGACGCTCATCATCTACATTATAACGGAAGCCAATACGAGGAGAGATAGAGGTGTAATCTTAGGAAGATAATTATTGGTTACCCCATAACTCTAGCTAACCTGGCTATTATTGAATGCTGGGTTCTCTGTAGGAGTATCAATGAAGAATGGAGCATCTACACGCAAAGTCATAAGTTTGACGTAGCTTGTCGCTAGCCTTCCAATCATCTTGAGCATACAAGCTTACCTGACCAGCCCAGAACTCAGAAGCCCAACGAGCGTCACCAGTAACGTTTGTATTAACTTTCATTTGGCGATAAAGGCTAGGTCCTCATCTTCAGGAGTACCGATATTTAAGAAATCAATCAAGACCAAGGACAGAAACTTCTTACCATTAACATCTTTGAACTCAGGATTTCGGCACTATAGTAACCATAAGCATTAGGTACAAAAGAGGTTGCATCCTAGAGCTCATTATGCGTACCAAATGTAAATGTATGGTTACCCTTCGTCCAAGTCAAATTATTTGTCAAAGAGAAAAATATCCTGACCGAGTTCATTTAGAGGCGTATTAGCATCAACCCCTGCACGGATACGGCTTCCTCCTGAAAGGTCTATCTGAACAGTCGGGGAATGGCTTACCGCTGAAAGTACGATTATCACGGATACCGCCAGCTCACACGCAATCCATTTGAAAGGCTATTGCTAAAACGTGTATTCAGCTCTGATATCGATTGTATGTTTGTGATGCTACGTTTACCATGAAACCAAAGTTACGGAATAGTATGCGTTGAGCTATTGCTAAAATTAAATTGGTCATCATGATGTGACTATAACGCACTGTCAGGTGGTTAGCCGCATTGATGTTCCAGTCCAAACGAAGAAGCGCTTTGTAAGTTTCTTCTGGCACATTATGTCCTAGATAGCCACCAGCATCATAGCCTAAGTCCCAAGCTTCTTCTACCTTATTAGCTTCTTCTTTCTCAATCTTAGACAAGCCATCACCAGGAATAAATGTCGCTATGTGAGCTTTGAGTATTCGCCATTAGCGAAGAAGAAGAGTTTATCCTTGACAATAGGACCACCAACAGTAAAACCTATAGTGTTTTCGTACTGGTCGTTGCTTCTTTACGTTCCTCAACGTCCTTACCAGCAGTTGTTCCATAAAAATCCTGATTGTAATAGTAGTCATAAGCAGAACCATGGAAAGTATTTTGTACCACTCTTGGTGATAGCGTTCGATACCAGCACCAGTAAAACCACTCTGACGCACATCAAAAGGAGCAATAATAAACTTGTAGAGCGTCAATAGCTTCTAGAGAAATAGCATTCTACCACTTTGACCAAGACCAAAGACGTCGTTATTTACGGCACTGTCAATTTGAAGCTGTTGTAGCGGCTATTAGCACCAGCAAACGAACCAGTACCATTAGCTTGAGGAGTAAGACGAGCTATATCTGATATGCTGCGGCTGACAGTAGGCACACGGTCCATAGCTGCACGGCTGAAGCTTGTAGCTGAACCTGTACGAGTAGCATTAAGTGAGCTTGTTTTTTTACCCGTTACGAGGACTTCTGCCAAGCTGATTATCATCAGTAAAGCTTTAACGTTGAGCGTCTCTGCCTCACCAAGAGAGAGAGAGAGGTTCTGAATCTTTGCAGTCTTGCCAGCCTACATAGACACTTCTACAGTGTAAGGACCACCAGGGCGAAGACCTGGATAGCAAAGTTACCCCTTAGCATTGGTAGCCGCGCCATAAACTGTACCTGTAGGCATGTGGCGTACAACGACAGAAGCACCAATCAGAGTTTCCTTGGTCTTACTGTCTGTAATTGTTCCGTTAATGCTCGGTTGTTACACTGAGCTTCAGCCATGCTCACTCGAAGAGTAGCATACCAGCACTAACGCATAGTAGTTGTTTCGTCGCAATCTATTTAATGATTCGGTTATCACCTAATTAGCAGACGGGTACATGACACCCCATGGAGTGCTTGTCGTATCCGTCTTCATTGTTAAAAACATCAGAGTTTTTATTCTGTATTGCTATATATATACTTACTCTGCTGATGTCTCCTCTGTGCTACTTCTTCAGTAGCTTCTTCTGCTGATGCTGAAGCCTCTGCTCAAGAGCTGCAGCCTTCTTCTGAGCTACAACTTCAGCCTTAGCCTTATTCGCTACTTCAGCTTCGAAAGCTGCCTTAGCTGCGGCGAGCTTTTCAGCTTGTAGACCAGCCTTCACTGCACCAACTTGCTCATCAGCGCTTCTTGGTCCATGCTTCAAACTTAGCACCGTAGCTTCAGCTACTCGAAAGCACCGCTTCTAATACCACCTTGTAGGTGCTTCATATGGAGTACACCTTCGTGCGAAAGGATATTACGAGTAGTATCCGTTGGCTGTGCACCTGAATTAAGCCAATAAAGGCACGTCTCGAAGTTCAAATCTACTGTGGCTGGATTAGTATTAGGGTTGTAGCACCAATCTCTCAATAAACTTACCATCACGTGGTGCTCTACTGTCTGCAACAACGATACGATAGAACGTATATGCTCTACGACCGTGTCTCTGCAATCTGATCTTAGTTGCCATTAGTTAATCTTAATATTATTTCTTACGCATGCTTTATTGCTTGCGTCTACAAAGTTACAAATATTAAATGAATAATCTACTATAAGAGGAGAAGAGACAGGGCAACCGCATCAAAAATAATAAAGTGTATTGATTGAAAGACGTAGATGAGCCCTGTAGGGCACGTACTCAGCATAGCCCAGGGGCGCAAGCCCTAGGGTTTATAGTCAATCACATATCTTGAGCCCCGTAGGCGGCACCCCAGCGACAAATACTCGCGCCGAAAGTGCCGCTCCTCGTCGGAGCTCTTTTTGTTTTTGTATAGTTTACCTAGGGTTTCATATCGGGCTTTGCCTCATTTCACCCTGGGCTTTGCAGAGGAGTGCCGTGCCTGAAGGCACCTCGTAATTAGCCTGAATTTTGATGCACTTGCCCCTAACCGCTGGGCGGTTTCCAAAGGACAAATATAAGTTTTTGATAATCGTACAAATAAAGAGGGACACCTAATAAAAGGTATCCCTCAAAAACAATCTTATGGAAAAAGTGGAGAATATCGGACTCTGAACCGATGACCCCCTGCGTGCAAGGCAGGTGCTCAGCCTAAACTGAGCTAATCCCCCGAATCATATAGCAGTGGTGCTATAGATAATGTAGTCCCAGGCAGATTTGAACTGCCGACCTCTACATTATCGGTGTAGCGCTCTAACCAGCTGAGCTATAGGACTGTCATTGATATCGACACAGAGTGTAGTCCGTTTTAGGACTCTAACCTCATTATTCTAGTAACCTACTCCAAACGAAGGATACCTAAACAAGTCTCCAAAAAGGAGTAGGTTCCAGCCGCACCTTCCGGTACGGCTACCTTTGTTACGACTTTAGCCCCAGTCACCTGATGTTTACCCTTAGCTGAGCCCTTGCGGTTACGGACTTTCAGGTACCCAGACTCCCATGGCTTGACGGGCGGTGTGTACGGCGCCCGGGAACGTATTCACCGCGCCATGGCTGATGCGCGATTACTAGCGAATCCAGCTTCATGGAGTCGAGTTGCAGACTCCAATCCGAACTGTGATACGGTTTTAGGATTTGCTCCCTTGTCGCCAAGTGGCTGCCCTCTGTCCATACCATTGTAACACGTGTGTCGCCCCGGATGTAGAGTCAGTGCTGATTTGACGTCATCCCCACCCTTCCCTCACGCCTTACGACGGCAGTCTCGACGGAGTTCCCAGCATTACCTGATGGCAACCGTAGACAGGGGTTGCGCTCGTTATGGCACTTTAAGCCGACACCCTCACGGCACGAGCTGACGACAACCATGCAGCACCTACATAGATGCCCCGAAGGAGAGCAGCTTTTCGACCGCCTGTCATCTACATTTCAATCCCGGTAAGGTTCTCGCGTATCATCGAATTAAACCACATGTTCCTCCGCTTGTGCGGTACCCCGTCAATTCCTTTGAGTTTCACCGTTGCCGGCGTACTCCCAGGTGGATAACTTAACGCTTTCGCTTAGGAGCATACTGCATATCGCATACGCCCAGTTATCATCGTTTACGGCGTGGACTACCAGGGGTATCTAATCCTGTTTGATACCCCACGCTTTCAGTGCTTCAGCAGTCAGTTGTACCTTAGTAAGCTGCCTTCGCAATTGGAGTTCCTCGTGATATCTATGCATTTCACCGCTACACCACGAATTCCGCCTACCCTCATCTACACCAAGTTTGCCAGTTTCAACGGCAGTTTCGAGGTTGAGCCTCTAGATTTCACCGCTGACTTAACAAACCGCCTACGCACCCTTTTAAACCCAATAAATCCGGATAACGCTCGCATCCTCCGTATTACCGCGGCTGCTGGCACGGAGTTAGCCGATGCTTATTCATACGGTACATGCAGGGAGTCACAGTGACTCTTGTTATTCCTGCATAAAAGAAGTTTACAATCCATAAGACAGTCATCCTTCACGCGACTTGGCTGGTTCAGGCTCGCGCCCATTGACCAATATTCCTCACTGCTGCCTCCCGTAGGAGTCTGGTCCGTGTCTCAGTACCAGTGTGGGGGATAAACCTCTCAGTTCCCCTACCCATCGTCGCCTTGGTGAGCCGTTACCCTCACCAACAAGCTACGGGACGCATGCCTATCCTATACCGAATTTCTTTCCTCACTTCTTGATGCCAAGCTGTGAGCATACGCAGTATTAGTCCGTCTTCGACGGGTTATCCTCCTGTATAGGGGCAAGTTGCATACGCGTTACGCACCCGTGCGCCGGTCGCCACCCAGATAGCAAGCTACCTTGTGCTGCCCCTCGACTTGCTATGTTAAGCTATCGCTAGCGTTCATCCTGAGCCAGGATCAAACTCTTCACTGTTATATTTTTGATTTGTTTGTTTCTTTGTCTGGCTTATTTAGGATGTCTTTCTTTCGTTATTTATCAGAGTTTTTGTTACCTCAGTTTAATTGACGGTTAGATTTCTCTAAACGTTTCTTGTACTACACTCTGTATAAATTGTCAATATCAAATATCTCAAAGATCTCTCAATGTCAATTAGTCACAATCGCTTGTCGGACTAACCTCATCGGCTTTCGTATTCTTAAGCCCTTTCGCTCCCTGACCGCCCCGCTCGCTTGCGTCGGCTTCCCCTGTCGTTTGCAGTGCAAAGGTAACTACAAACTTTTTCTTTCTCCAAATATTTCTGCAAATTATTTTTCTGAGATTGTGGTCATGTTTCATTAAGCACATTAAATTCAGTGGTTTAACTACGGAAAATTATTTTCAGAATGTTTCATAACGATGCGAGAAGCCTTAGACTACCCAACCATGTACAACAAAGGGCAAGCGCATCAAAAACAGCAAAAGGAATTGATTGGTGATGAGCAGATGAGCCCTGCAAGGGCGACACTCCTGCATAGCCCAGGCACAAGCCCTGGGGGAATAATAGTCAGTATATTGATTGAGCCCCTTTAGGGGCGCACTACTCAGACAAAGGCAAATACTCGCCCTCTCAGTGCTGCTCCTGCGGAGCTCTTATTTTTTGTGTCCCCTGTTTACCCAGGGTTTCATTTCGGGCTTTGCCCTCATTACACCCTGGGCTTTGCAGGAGTGTCGAGCCTACGGCACTCATAATTAGCCTGAATTTTGATACGGTTACCCTGCGGACAACAAACAGAATACAACGATCAAGACCACCCCTCACTCAGTAGTGTCGCCCTGGAGCTCAAAATATGCTTTATCGAACCGAACCCAGGGCTTGAGCCCTGGGCTATGAAAAAGTATCGCCCCCTTGGGGCTCATTATTAGATTGGCTGTAAGAGATGAGAAATAAATGCCGCATTATACAATAGCATCAAAGAATGAAGTCCGTAAACTCGAAACCCTTTCAGAAACTTTATATTCGAGCATTGAAAATTACGAAGTCGAAGAACGGATCAACGACTCCCTCCTCTTCAGCAAATTTCTCCTCTTGGATATGGGTCTTCCAGCTCCAGACCACAGCACCATCTGTCGCTTCCCGCTGAACTGACCCTCTTGAGGATTATGGACAAGCTCCTTCACGAGCTGAATAAGCAGTTCAAGAAGCGCGGGATTAGCCGTATTGACCATGGGGCTATCGTGGATGCGAGCATTGTGGATAGCCCGCACGCTCCCGATGTAGAGTATCCTAGTGGCAGACGACCGAAAAGACTTGCGCGCCGAAGAAGAGCAAGCCCAAGAGCAGGCTTATCTGTATGAGCTGAAAAGTCGCAAGCCAGGGGTCGATACGGAAGCTCGTTGGGTGCGCAAAGGCAGGCACTATCGCTACGGGTACAAAAAGCACGTGCTGACCGATGGGCAAGGGTTGGTGGAGAGTATGCTCACCACGCCAGCCAATTGTGTCGATACGATAGTATTGCCCGATCTGATAGAAAAGGCTGAGCTTACGCAGGGCGTTAGTGTCCTTGCCGATAAAGGTTATTGTCGCAAGAAGAACTCGGCTTATCTTCTTGAGCGCAGCTTGATTGATGGGATTATGCTCAAGGTGCAGAAGAGGATGAAGCTCACAGAGCGACAACGTGAACTGAATAACGCCATCAGCAAAAATGCGCTGTTTGATAGAGCATACCTTTGGGAGTATCTGGAGGTGGTTTTTCTGGAGGGCGTGTCGCTACCGAGGGCTTCCTCGAACGCACACACAGAATATCTTGGAAGCTGGCATACAATCTGAAGCGTATGCCTGGGCTTCTTGGCTCCAGAGCATCAAATAGCCGCAGAAAAAGCCTCCACACCAACCACTACTTTAGATAACAGACCTCAGAGGAGCACGAAGCCTGCTATGACAGACAAAAAGACCACAAGTTACCCTTCTGGCTCCCCCTACTGATCTCCACTCGAGCACACAGCAAATGCGCACCCCTCAGATGTGCGATAGAGCATATCTGAGGGGTGGAAGGGAGAAAAGGGGCTAAGCAAGCCCTTGAAAAATGGGAGACTCTACCAGCCCTCTTCGTCCCCAGGAGGGCGGCGTATCACGACCCGAGAAGACGGAGTAGTCAGTCTGTCTGATTATCCCCTTAAAAAGTCCCAATGCCGTTATCGCCATTATAGAAGGCTATCGTCATATCATACACGATAGAGCGAGAACCCTGGGGAATCTCGTCTACAACAAAGGTAGGGTAACGAGGAATAACAAACTCCTTTGCATGGCTCTGGTCATGCTGACGATCTCCAATCCTCGGATAATACCGCCCATACAACGTAGGCTGCATGCCTGAATAGGTATCAACACGGACAGGAAAAAACATAAAGAACGTGAGGTTTTCGACCTGTCACCAGAGATCACCTCGGTCTTACGTAGAGGATGCACATAGGTCGAGCTAGTCGTACGCGTCGACGTGGGCGCCCCCTGAGAGAGATCTACCTCAACCTGAGATTCCGTAGCGCGTTTCCCAAAGGTAAAGACTTCGGGAGTAAAGACTGATTATTAATCTTTACAGAAGATTGAGATTGACCCGTTTCATCTTTCACAACGACAGGGACTACGACTAGCACACCTAAGAACTTAAAGTGGAGATCCGCTAAGTGGGTAGAGCTTGCGCTCAGAGCTGTCTTTGGGACGTACATCGGCATCGTCTGCATCTCCTCCCTTCGATAATAGCGGGGGAGCTGTGACCGTAACCTTCCCCGTTGTAGCATCGACGCTGGTTGCACCAAGCACCCCAGCGACCTCAATATCCGAGCGCGTGACACCCGAGAGGGCTGCGGGGAGTGTCGCTTCGATATCGCCATCGGTAGTGTCCGTTGACATTCTTGAGACTGACTTGGCTCTCTACAGGATATACCTTACCGCCGTGATAGAAGACAAGGGTCACTGGCTCCGTAGCTTCGGCGGAAAAGACCGCCTTCGAAGTCTCCTTCCGGAGAAAAGCGATAACGTACATAGCGACACTCTGACCAATCGCTATTTTTCCTCCTTCTGTAAGGTGAGAGCCTCCAGAGGTGACGGTCATGCACGAGCATTAGACTCCTCCGAAGCAAAGTCCACAGAGAGCGTGATACGCTCCGCCGTCGTAGATTGCTGGTGGGTAGCTGTACATCTTCTTGTCCACACGAGGTGAGGCCTAGAGACCTAAGAGCAGCTGTACTGCAAGGAATAGTTTCTTCATCATAGCTGTATCCTGACTAAATAGAGGTTAACATCTGCAACGACGTCAGTAATCCAAGTGCCGTCATCAAACTCTTCATCGAAGCTGGCGCTAAAAGCTAATCAGCAGGCTGGGGCTCGTAGCTGCGAGCGTAAATAGTTCGGCTGAAGGTGCCGAATAAGGTCAGACGCATATCTACTGAACTTCTAACTTTCATTCTCTATTTATTAATAGGAAATCATACTGTTAAGTGATACTTTTTAAACCATAGATCACCCTACAAAAATACATAAAGACATCCAGAGAACAAAATAATTCCAGGATAAGTGCAGGGCAACCGCATCAAAAACAACAAAGTAATTGATTGGGGAGTGAAAACGTAGATGAGCCCTGCAAGGGACGATACATTTTCACAGCCCAGGGCACAAGCCCTGGGGTAATAGTCAATCAACATATATTGAGCCCCAAAGGGGCGGCACAACCACAACACAAAATCAATACTTGTCCCTAGTTAGTGCCGCTCCTACGGAGCTCTTATTTTTGTGTCCCCTGTTTACCCAGGGTTTCATTTCGGACTTTGCCCTCATTACACCCTGGGCTATGAAAAGGTGTCGTGCCTACGACACTCTGCAATTAGCCTGAATTTTGATGCGGTTGCCCTCGGATAAGTGTTTTTGATTGCCTTTGAGACTTAGAATGTAGTCGGCTTTCTGATTGATAATCTGTTCGGCAATGTTGGTTTGAGTTCCCATAGCATCTATGCTGATGACTGGTCCAAACAAATTAAGACTATCCAAGACTTCTTAAATGGCTTGCAATTCATTGCGTTTTTCTCGCAACAGTCTCAAACTACGGCTGAAGTTTGAAGAGCCTACACGTGTGGTTTGGCAAACCACAGCTGAAGTCTCCAGAAAGTACTACGTACTTATAATTTTAAGTACGCGCAGTTACGAAAGTATTTGCGTGTACTTACTGAATTAAGTACAACGTACTCACTTGTGTAAATACGCGTACTTACCAAAATGAGTACCTCGTACTCACGACAACGAGTACGAAGCACTTACTTGACAGGGCAAGCGTATCGAAATAATAAAGTATATTGATTGGGAAGACGCAGATGAGCCCTGTAAGGGCGATACTCCTGCATAGCCCAGGGCGGAAGCCCTGGGGTAATAGTCAATCAACATATATTGAGCCCCAAAGGGGCGGCACAGCACAACACAAAAATCAACACTTGTCCTGATCAGTGCCGCTCCTACGGAGCTCTTATTTTTGTGTCCCTCTGTTTACCCGAGGGTTTCACATCGGGCTTTGCCTCATTACACCCTGGGCTATGAAAGGTGTCGTGCCCTACGGCACTCGCAATTAGCCTGAATTTTGATCCGCTTGCCCTGCTTACTTGAGATAGCTAACGAAGACTTGTACAATTCCTCTTATTGCTAAAGCATAGATAAATAGTTATCTTCGCTCAAAAGAATATATACAAAATACAGTTAATTCAAATGAAAACATCAGTTTGTTACCCTACTACGAGTAGTCTATCTACTGCTTAGCTGTGGCACCCACCAGCCACGAGCCTAAGCCCGAAATCAAACCTCAGAAGCCTGAGAAGAAAGAGCAAAAAGAGCCCGAAAAAGAAAAGAACAAAAGCAACATCTCAAAAGAATGCTCCATTTTTCCGCAGCCATCTCGCTGGCACTAAAGGCTAACCTTCCGCAAGGCGTCCTAACAGCTCAACGGCTAGATCAAGCCGAACAAGAAGTGTGGAATATCTGGAAAGAAGCCAATAGCTCCGACATCCGCAAATATCTTCCTACTAAGATAACTCTTCAAATCAGCTCAATGCCACGCAACCAATGGTATTGCCCGATGAATTTGATGGTGGCAATCGCTATCCAGCCGTACTACCATTCTATTGGGGTTATAAAGGAGCTAAGCTTCAGTGAAGGCTTTCCACTCTTCGTCTATATGCACGGCTCGGGGGCAAAGACCAAGAATGGGCAACGGGCTTTACAGCTAGCAGCGTCATTCCAAGATGGTACCTTCGCTCTACTTCATTCCGCAAATTCCTAATGAGGGCGGATTATACCGCTGGTGGCAAAGCTCTAAACAATTTGCGGGAACGCCTATTTAGATTATCACTAGCCTCTGGAGAAGTTGACCCGCACCGCATTTTACATCTTTTGGCATTTCGGAAGGTGGTTATGGAACCCAACGCCCTAGCCTCTTACTATGCAGACTATCTCGCTGGTGCTGGCCTGATGGCTGGGGGCGAACCTCTACCTAATGCCCCAGTGGAGAACTGCGAACACATTGCCTTCTCGCTACGCACGGGAGCCAATGACACACAATTCTATCGCAATCAATTTACTCAAAAAGCGAAAGAGGCTTTCGACAAACTTGAGCAAATGAACCCTGGCAAGTTCAAACATAGAATAGAGGTTATCCCTGGGTATGGACACGGAATAGACTATTATCCCACAACCCCTTGGCTCAGACAATATGCACGTACAGCTCAACCTAAGACGGTGCATTGGGAGGATTACCCGTGGATAACCAATATCGTAAGGGCTTCTATAATCTTGAGCCACCAAACGCCCAACGAACCAAAAAAGAACGCTGCTACTACGAAGAAGAAAATCAAAGGGCAGACGATTGATTTAAGAATACGCATTCCTGAGTATCACACCACAGAAGCCACTGAAATGTGGTCACTCCCTCTTAGCTTCACACGTTCGTACACAGAGGCTGCGGGCGGTAAAATTCGTCTCTACCTAAGCCGACAACTTGTAAATCTAGACCAAGAGATTACAGTTCGTCTCAATGGCAAAGAGGTTTATCGAGGAGTATTGCAACCCAACTACTCTGCCCTTTGCATCAAGTTGCGCGCTCTTTGGCGACCCTCTACGTCTATTCAGTGCGATGCTTGAGCTAAGCTACTAGAATCTTTTTATAACTCGTAATTTCCATAGTAAGTAGGCTGTATCAAGGATTCTCTTAATACAGCCTATTCCTTTTCTTCGGTTAGGCAAACGCATCAAGTTTTTAGAATAACTGAACCCTCAATAATCCGAGTGCCATAGGCACGACACTTATTCAAAGCCCAGGGTGAAACGAGGGCAAAGCCCGATATGGAACCCTGCAAATAAGTATACACGAATAAGAGCTCCGACAAGGAGCGGTACTACAACGCGAGTATTTGCCTTGTCTAGAGGGAGTGCCGCCCCTTTGAAGGGGCCTCAATAAATGTATATCAATGATTAACCCAGGGCTTGCGCCCTGGGCTATGAAAGGTATCGCCCTAAAGGGCTCTTCTCAGACAACTCTAATGTTATTTTTAAGATTCCTAAAAAGGGATTACAGAATGTTAGTCCTCATCGCTCCACGCTAGGGTCGTCCCTGCAATCTGCTCTAGACGACCGAAGAGCTTAGAGCGCTTCGTCTGCTCTTAGACTCATGGATAAACGACAACTCTCCAGAAACTCTTGCTCCAAAACGCGCGCATCCCAATCCTTGACCAAACGCATAACCTCGCCCATCAGCTCATAGCCAGCAACCGTAAACGCACGCTCCACGATGCGTTCAACCTTTTGGCAGTAGAGAGTGCTTCGTCGTAGCCTCTATAAGCCTCTATAAGCCCCGATATGCCGAGCTTAACGCCTCCAAAATAGCGAATAACAACGGCTACAACCTCCGTAACATTAGCACTCAACAGCTGACCAAGGATAGGTTTACCTGCCGTCTCCCCGAAGGCTCTCCATCGTCATTACTGCGTGTCGTCGCCCCATCTATGCCCTAAGCGATAAGCCCAGCAAACATGGCGTGCATCGTAATACTTTTTGCCTCAGACGAGCGACCTCTACAAGTGCTTCTTCCTCTGTCCTTACAGGGATAATATAGGCAATAAACTTACTCCTTAGCTCTGAATATAAACCTCTGCCGTCTCTTCAAGGCTCCAGTATGACGCTATTACCTCTGACATATCCAACTATTGCTCATCTTTAGCACGCAACTGCATATTATATAGCTGCGTATAATATCCACCCTTAGCTAATAATTCGTCGTGTTTGCCCTGCTCTACAATCTGCTCCTTCATGCAGAACGCATATCATATCAGCATTGATGATTGTTGATAATCTATGCGCACAACAATAGTCGTACGGCTATGCATCAAATCCTCAAGAGCCTCTTGAACAAGTCGCTCACTAGCGGTATCGAGTGCGCTCGTAGCCCTCATCAAGTATCATAATCGGCGGGTTCTTATATACCGCACGAGCAATAGAGAGTCGTTGACGCTGTCCGCCTGAGAGCTTACTACCCCTATCTCCGATATTAGACCTCGTAGCCCCTCAGCCATGCGCTCTACAAACTCATCAACGTGGGCGATACGTGCCGCCTGCTCAATATCAGCCTGCTTTAGCATCGTCTGTACCGAAGGATATATTATTAGCAATCGTATCATTAAAAAGAATTGGGTCTTGATTAACATTCCCAATTAGGCTTCTTAGGTCTGTGAGCTTCAAGGCTCGTACATCTGTACCATCAACCAAAATCGCCCCTCTTCCACATCATAGAAGCGAGGTATTAGGTCCACGAGCGTCGTCTTACCGCTACCACTCTGCCCTACCAAGGCGACTGTATGCCCCTTAGGAATAGTGGAGATTGATATCACGCAGAACCCATTTGTCTTCATAACGGAATGAGATGACGCAATTCGATACATTCCTCAAAGCTCAATTCTTGAGGACATTCAGGGTCTTGGATACTATTCTCCGCCTGCATAATCTCATCAATACGCATCACCGAGCCCATACCCTTACGTATGGCATAAATACCTTAGACAAATCCTTTCAGCGGACTGATTAAGCTATAAAAAGATAACGAGATAGTAAATAAAATGTAGAAGCGTCAATGCCCCCACTACCACTGACAATAAGCACTCCGCCATACCAGAGCACTATCGCAATGGTCATCGTTCCGAGGAACTCACTCATTGGATGCGCTAGCTGCTGACGTCTCAAATAGCGACATCGTACTCTGACGATGGCGGTCATTAGCTTTATAACGCTTGCTCATCCATACTTCCACTCGTGAAAGCCTTTGATAATGCGCAAGCCTCGAGCGTTTCCTCTGTCATACTCAAGACACTCCCCATAGCGACTGCACGGTAAGGCTATCGCGCTTGAGCATACGCCCCACACGACCCATAATAAAGCCTGCTATCGGCGGGAGAATGAAGACAAAGAGCGTGAGCTTCCAGCTAATGAGAATCATGCTACCCAAGTAGACGATTATCACGATTGGGTTCTTAGCACCAGGTCAAGGCTACTCATAATGGAGTTCTCCACCCTAGCCACGTCGCCCGATATACGTGCCAGCACATCGCCCCTTACGCTCACTAGAAAAAAATAGCCTAGTGGAAGTGCAAGGAGCTTATCATAAAGCGCAACACGCATATCACGCACAATACCTGTGCGGATAGGTATCATCGCATAGAGAGCCAGATAAGCACTCCCCACCTTAAACCCAGTCATCACGACTAGATAAACACTCAAGAGCATGAGCGTATAGGGAATACCATGACTCGGCCAATTGCCCGATGTAGTAAGAGAAATTATTATTGAGAATATCTGCTGCTCGTGACCAATCTCGTACATTCAGGAAGGAGATGTCCGCAAAGTCCATAAGCCCCTTTAGCACGCTCATCTATTTGGAAGAGTATGCGCAAGATGGGCATCACAAGAGCAAAAGCAACTAGATTAAGTATCGCACTAATGATATTAGCGACTACACTTAGAAGGAGATACCGCTTATAGGGCGGTACATAACGTCTTATAAACCGATATAAATCTTTTCAAAAATCTTGTATTCATGAAGGCGAGAGCCACTAAGCGATGGCTTAGTGGCTACTTGCTGTATCATCTTTGTAACGGAAGATTAGAGTGAAGAGCACGGCGACAAGGGCTGCATAAGCCGCAAAGATATGCCATGAAGTCTGCCACTCCCTGTATTTTTGGCAAGAGCGTCCGTTTGATTATTGACAAAGTGGTCAATGATAGCACCCTGCAGCAAACGAACCAATCGTAGCGCCGATACCATTAGTCATAATCATAAAACATGCCTTTGCGCACTTGAGCGGATAGAGTTGTCTGTCTCCTTATCCACGAAAAAGAGATCCCGACACATTGAAGAAGTCAAAAGCCACCTCCGTAAACAATCATACTCAAGAGGAAGAGCCAAACACCCGAACCCGGATTACCGAAACCGAGTAGAGCGAAGCGTAGTACCCACGCACACATAGCTATCAGCATCACATTGCGGATACCGAAACGCTTAAGCGCAAAAAGGGATAAGCAAGATACAGAGTGTCTCCGACACTTGAGAGAGACAGAGATAAGGATATTACTATGCGTTACCCCTGAAGGTACCTGCATACTGGCCACATCATTAAAAGCTCCAAGATAAGGATTTGCAAAAACCATTAGTTATCTGCAAACAAACACCTAGAAGCATTGAGAAGACGAAGAAGAGCGCCATCTTAGGTTGCTTGAAGAGCGCAAAAGCTCTAAGCCCCAAAGCATCTACAAGCCCTTACCCTCAGACTTGCTCACAGGGCAGTATGGCAAAAGTAAATGTATAGGCAAACATGAGCAAAGCGACAAAAGCCGAAGCCAAGAACTGAAAGCTAGTAGACTCCAATCCAAGAACGCTCACCAAAATCATCATACAGATGAAGCCGACAGTCCCAAAAACACGGGATTACAGGGAACTCCTTGATTAGGTCTAAGCCATTAGACTCTAGCACAGAGTAAGCCACCGAGTTGGACAAGGCTATCGTAGGTATATAGAAAGCTACGCTTAAGCTATATAAGATATAGAGCGGTAAGTACTGAACAGACTCAACTCTGCTGTGTGTACGCCCAAGCGCCACTACATGAAGAGGGCGGCTAAGAGGTGACAAATACCGAGCACTCTCGTGCTGGTACCCATCTATCCGCCACAATACCCATGGTAGGCATAAACAGAGAGACAATACCCTGCATGCCATAGAAAGAACCTATCTCAACGCCACTAAAACCTATTGAGCTCCAAATAGCGACCCATCGAAATGAGGTACGCGCCCCAAACGGCAAACTGCAAGAAGTTCAGTATGATTAACCTTAGCTTGATACTCATAACTTCTAGAATTATTTGATGAATATGCTATTACTTAAACTTAGATATCTGTGACGCCTATCTTCAGTGCGGCAGCATCTTTCTTGAAGCGTACGAAGCTAGGGAAGAGATATTCATGAATAGCCACTCGTAGTTGCAACGTTATTCCCTGAGTTAGCCACCTGACGCTCTACGGGAATAACTCTCCAACTCCAAATCGGCATCAACGACCCACTTAGAGCCATTATAACTCGCATGGTGCTTGAGGTGCCCAGTAAGCAACCTGACTGATATTACTGAAGTTGTAATACTTTGCATTAGCTACATAAGCCGAGCTTAGGTAACTCACTGCCGCTGCCGTACGCTCAGTAAGACCTTTCTTAAAGTAAGTAGCCAATGAATCCTTAGGCATCAGCATCATATAAGGAGGAGGGTCAAGGCTCAAATTAGCTGGATTATCTATTTTCCAACTTAAACTGAGTGTCTGCTATCGAGCGATCCTTACCTATCTGAATATCCTTTGGCTGATTTTGGAGTAAGCGTTCCAAGCTCTGTATGAGCAAGGCGGATAGCTGGCAGAACACCTGCTGGACCTTTGCTATAGAGGTAATTACTGGAGCATCAAGGAGCGCATCTAAGTTCTGATGCTCAATACCATCTACACGGCTCGTTAGCTTCGTGATTGATGAAAGCCTCTATGAGCTCGGCGAATGCTATCGCCCTCTTTGTAGTGGTAGTGTACGACTAAGTTTGTAGTCTTAACCTTGAACACGGCTCCTCGCCCTGCACTTGTGGTTATATACAAACCGCCCAAAACCTTCTTAGAGAAAGTTTTTCCTGAGTATCGAAGTCGCTAGGGACTTGTGCGTGAGCGATCATACAGACGCTGACCGAGTTCATTAGATAGCTTAGGCTAATAGCGTAAGCAACTGCTGAACCCTGTACGACACGGCGCACCGTATCACTCGCATAGCGTACAATCTGCTCACCTAGCAAACGTGAAGACTCGGCGTAGCTCGATAGCTCTTGCTTGCTACGCTCTCCCCCAGTAAATCCGACAGGAAGCTCATGACAGATACCTGCATAGGGTGCACGAGAAGAACCTAAGAAGCCCTCCCTCGAGGCAATAATAACTCAAGTCTTACGCTGTCTATCTTTCCTCCTTCGGGCGTAGTGCGAGAATGAAAAGCCCGGAGCCGTGCGTAGTTGTGTGGCAAAAGTCAGCCTTAAAAGTCGCCATAGGTAGCATCTGCATAAGCTCCTAAAAGACCATCAGTGCTAAATCCATTATACACATCAGGCTGAACCTCCGTAGACGCTTCAAACTGGAGCTGATACTGCTCACTCTCCACCTTATCTCGTGGTGTCTGCACGCTCTCCCCTAAGTTCGAAAGCGTATCATCGCAGCTTGCTAGTAGAGCTAGTGAAAGCCCTAAGCCAACTACTGCACGTGCCATCATTTTTCATGACCTTATTATAACTGTTCGTAAAAGTTGTTGTAAACCTCTGCTGGGTGGTCTGCACCGGGGTAAGCAAGGAAAGGCTTGCCACTCTTAGCGATAAACTCGGCTAGGCTGAGAGCTAATCACCTCACTACCCTGCACCACTGCATCGGCATGACTAATAGCGAGCTTCATCAGGGCTTCATAATCCGTCTTACCCTCCATCACTGCATAATCTTCTTCTGCAATGCCGTCGCTCTTTAGCTTGGCAAAGAGGTCAGTAGGTATTTCCACTGCTTGCTCTTCATTATAAACGCTCACAACGAGTTTCGCAGTATTGAGCGCTTCATCTTGATTATAAACCTTGCGCAGATAAAGCATAGACAGAGCTGTAAATGCACCATGACAATGAATAAAAGCCCGGCTCCCAACGCAATTTCTTAATGGTCTCAAACACTCCCTGAACAAAAAGAATAGCGAGCGTTCGTCATTATCATTCGGTACCTTCGCAGATACTTCCAGTCAGTTTTACGCTTAAAAGAAGTCGTCATTATGCAGGAAATAAAACCTGCATGCGAGCCGATGGAATAGATGCTACCTTAACAATAAGGGGATGGTCTCTGTTGTCGATAGTTAGGTTAATACCTGATAATCTCTGCACTTCATGCAGTTGATTACGACGTTCGTTAATTGTGCCATAACGAGGCATAAACAAAGCGCACTTCATTTTTATCATAGTGCTGCATATACTCTGGCAGTTCGCGTGGAAACCTTAGCGATTTCCGACTGCTCTACATAAGGGAAAAATCTCTTGTGAGATATAAAGTATTCTTTTTAATGCCATTCGAGCTAATAATTCAACATAAGCCATACCCACACCCTCAGATATGACTATAACATTCCTAAAATTAAATCTTTGCAAAGATACGAATAATAGCTGACTCTGTAAGCCCCCGCCTGAGGGCAAGCCAGCGCAAGCGCATGAAAACAACAAAAACAATTGATTGGTGGTAAAACGTAGAAGAGCCCTGTAAGGGCGACACTTTCCCAACGAATGCAAAGCCACGAACCGCAACAACTCAAACCAAACGCTCGCTCTGTTGAGTGCCGCTCTGCGGAGCTCAATCCGTTTTTGTCTGTAGTGTGTACCCAGGGTTCCATTTCGGGCTTTGCCCTCATTCCACCCTGGGCTATGAAAAGTGTCGTCCTAAAGGCACTCATGACTACATCACCCAACAAATTCACAGATTGCGACAGACTAGACGATTAGTTAGTCCGAGATGAGCCCTGTAAGGGCGACACCCTTTTCATAGCCCAGGGCGCAAGCCCTGGGGTAATCATTGGAACATATTTATTGAGCCCCGTGAGGCGCACTTTTCCAACGAATGCAAAACCACGAACCACAACGACACAAAACCAAACGCACAATTACATCCATTCCAATTTTAACACCCCATTCCGATAATGCGCCCAACGAGGAGAAAGCAATCCCCCAAAAATCCTACGATAATGCACCGCAAAAATCATTTTACTTAAATCAATAGACCGAGAAGAGCCCTGCAAGGGCGACACCCTTTTTCTGAGCCCAGGGCACAAGCCCTGGATCAGTCGATTGGAACATATTTATTGAGCCCCGTAAGGACGGCACAATCATTTAATCTTGGAGATCTGGCTGTTGCAACATTCAAGTAACCACTTTATCTCTTCTTCCATAGTTCGGTATCGATGATGTTCGTGCTGATTTCTGATGTATTTGATTGTTCGCTCAATACCAGAGGGACTGACTGAAAATGCACCATAGCCATTTTGCCAAGAAAAAGACGATAATGAGGATGTATTGTTTTCAACCATCTAGATGTATTTGCCTTTATATTTTCGAACAAATTCACTTATAGATAAGTCCTTACCTAAATTTAGAAGTATGTGTATATGGTCAGGCATTCCTCCGATAGCAAGGGATTGGACACCTCAAAGAATCAGTATAGTTATTAATATAGTGATATAGGCGATTGATGTCTTCGCCCTGTATTTTAGGCGAGTTATATGCAGTATGTGAAATACTAAATGCACATAAAGTTGAGAAATGGATTGTCCCATATTGTATGATGCTTTGTATAACGCAAAATATAATCATCTTGACGCGCTTGACAATATTTTTTACCTGTTAGTGCTCGCTCCTACGGAGCTCATTCTGCTTTTATCTGCGTGTAGCCCAGGGTTCCATTTCGGGCTTTGCCCTCATTACACCCTGGGCTATGAAAAAGTGTCGTGCCTAAAGGCACTCATAATTCGCTTAGAATTTTGATGCAGTTGCCCTGCTCCGCACCCAAGGCAAACACAATTATATCCATTCCAATTTTAACGCAGACACATTTCAATACACCAACATATCCGACCCAACAAACACGCAACGACCGCAACCCAATCCGATAATGAACCTTCCCTCCGCAAGTCAGCACAAACGCAAGTCCATTTGGGGTTATACATTATGGGTATGGATGAGCCCTGTAAAGGGCGACTACCCTTTTCATAGCCCAGGGCGCAAGCCCTGGGTTAATTGTTTCCAGCACATTTTTGAGCTCCGTAGGAGCGGCACTTTTCCAATAAATGCAAAGCCACGAACCGCAACGACACAAACCAAACGCTCGCTCTGTTAGTGCCGCTCCTACGGAGCTCACTCTGCTTTGTTCGTGTGTGCCCAGGGTTCCATTTCGGGCTTTGCCCTCATTCCACCCTGGGCTATGAAAAAGTATCGTGCCCTAAAAGGCACTCATGCCTATATTGCCCAAGAAATCCCACAGATAGACGATTAAGTTAGTCCGCAATGAGCCCTGCATAGGGCAAATCCTACAGAACCTTGAGACGTAAAAATCATTGTACTTACATCAATAGACAGAGAAAAAGCCCTGCAAAGGGCGACACTTATTCATAGCCCAGGGCGCAAGCCCCTGAGTTAATTGTTTCCTCACATTTTTGAGCTCCGTAAGAGCGGCACTTTCCCCAATAAATGCAAAGCCACGAACCGCAACAACACAAACCAAACGCTCGTTCTCTTAGTGCCGCTCCTACGGAGCTCAATCCGCTTTTATCTGTGTGTACCCAGGGTTCCATATCGGGCTTTGCCCTCATTACACCCTGGGCTATGAAAAAGTATCGTGCCTAAAAGGCACTCATGCCTATATTGCCCAATAAATCCAAAAGTTTGCGACAGATAGACGATTAAGTTAGTTCGCACTGAGCCCTGCTAAAGGGCGAAACACACTCGAGCCCCAAGCCAAACGATAATTATATCCATTCCAATTTTAACGCAGACACATTTCAATACACCAACATATCCAACCCAACAAGCACGCAATGAACCGCAACCCAATCCGACAATGAACCTTCCCTCCGCAAGCCAGCACAAACGCAAGCCCATTTGGGGTTATACATTACATGGATATGGAAGAGCCCTGCAGAAGTGACACTTCTTCAAAGCCCAGGGCGCAAGCCCCTGGGGTAATCGATTTCGACCACATTGATTGAGCTCCCATAGGGGCGGCACTTTTCCCAACGAATGCAAAGCCACGAACCGCAACGACACAAACCAAACGCTCGCTCTGTTGGTGCCGCTCCTACGGAGCTCAATCCGCTTTTATTCGTGTACCCAGGGGTTCCATTTCGGGCTTTTGCCCTCATTACACCCTGGGCTATGAAAAAGTATCGTGCCCTAAAGGCACCTCATGACCCTATATTGCCCAAGAAATCCCACAGATAGACGATTAAGTTGAGTCCGCAATGAGCCTAGCAGGGCAAAATCCTACGAACCGAGACGTAAAAATCATTGTACACATCAATAGACGAGAAAGCCCTGCAAGGGCGACACCTCAAAGCCCAGGGCGCAAGCCTGGGTTAATCGATTGAAACACATTTTGAGCTCCGCAGGGTTTCAGCGCACTTTTCAACGAATGCAAAACCACGAACCGCAAAACGCTCGCTCTGTTGGTGCCGCTCCTGCGAAACTCAATCCGCTTTTTATCTGCGTGTACCAGGGTTCCATTTCCGGGCTTTGCCCTCATTACACCCTGGGCTGTGAAAAAGTGTCGTGCCTAAAAGGCACTCATGCCTATATTGCCCAATAAATCCCACAGATAGACGATTAAGTTAGTCCGCACTGAGCCCTGAAGGGCAGAAACTCCTGCATAGCCTCGGCTGTGAAATGTGCGCACCCTACGGGGCTCAACTAAGCTGTGTTCAATGATTAACCCAGGGCTTGCGCCCTGGGCTGTAAATGTAGTCGCCCTTGCAGGGCTCCTCTACGTTTTACCATCAATCAATTACTTGGTTGTTTTGATGTGGGAACCCTGTTGCAGGGGCTCCTCTACGTTTTTACCATCGATCAATTACTGGTTATTTCGATGCGCTTGCTCTTGTAGAGGGTGGGACTCTTGCGAAGGTCAACAGTCAGGCGGTGCAAGAAATAGTTCTTGCACCGCCTTTTATCAATCCTTATTCTCTTACTCGAGATAGGGACACTTATTCTTATCGCTCTTCCGTAGTAAATGGACGAACAGGGAAATGAGCTAGGCTATATACTCCGCCGTATGAGTTGATATCCACGACTCCCCCATGCACCCTTCATTGGATCAAAAAGCTGCCAGATTAGCATTTCCGAGATAGTAAACTGTAGGAGCCCCCACCAATGCCTGAAAAAGGTCTTGAATATTGTCTACTGGTGACAGCATACGCAGTAAAATTAGGAGGGAGGGTACGTGCATCCTTACGCAGAGCCGTATTATTCCAGAAATCCTCATTGGCGATATCATCAACGAGTTCCCAACAAAAACTCGCTCCCCAATTGAACGGCTTTGTATCAGTTAATACTAAATTCGGAAATATAGATTTATCATATCGAGGATCTCTAGAGAATTGTCTCTTAGAGTCTTCTTTCTTTTACATATGGTGTAACTATCTGTGCTCCTCCCGCACCATACGCCATCGTCATATCTATAGGCCGCACGATACTTCTGAGACCGCCTAAATCAGTCAAGGCTAGCGCATACCTAATATTCTTTTGTATCTACTCAGAAGAGAACTTTGTCCAACTTCTCACATCTCCAACCTGAGCATCAACAGCGGCATCATCAACAGAAGGACCACCAGTAGTGTTTATAGCAGCCTTCCTCATAAGGAAGGACGCTATTCCACTGGGCATACGTTGGTGACTTATGGTTCGCCCTCCAGATAAGAGAGAAACCAGCTTAGTTTCTTGCCAAGTTAAGAAAGTAAACGAATTAACTCCATGCTCTGTATCCAATTGGTTAGAAGAGCCGTTGGGAATCAATCCTCCGGGTGTGAATTGATTGGGCGATTTACGCTTCACATTATACTCAGCTATATAATCTAGGGGTGTGTATGGAGTTTATAGTACACCGCATCAAAAGTGAGACAGCACTACCTTGGGCTGCATCCTTAGTATGCTTCTTACCATAAATGTAGGGTATGCGAAGGAGCGAGTACTTTGATTAGGCATATGTGCTTTCCCCCTCTCAGCAATCAGCGTTGCTATGGCTAGGTCGTAGCACCCCTTGACAGGCACAGCCCAGAAGATTATAGACTGCACACCTGCTGGCAAGTTCGTTTTATCTACTCTAGTAGGATTATTGCTATCTGCAAAAATCGTTGTTGATGAACCACTACCACTTACTTGAAGTACGCCATTAGAAGCATTGAAGACCTTCTGATATTCAGGGAGTATTAGCATCAAGTGCACGATACTCTTTAGTAGCACTTGCTGTCTGTGTAGGCTCCCATTCTAATGTTGGGCGACCACTTTGTCTGCGTGACAGGAGGCAAAGAAGCCTTTATCAAACTTGAACTTGCCCGAAGCTGAGTGCAGTAGACACGACCTAAGCTGAGTAATCTTGAGATCTACATTGTCGCCACCAAGCTTTGCCTTATATAGGCCTCATCAAGGCGCAAGGGTCGCACGGCAGAGCACACCCTGAGGATAAAGTGTCAGCTTTTGCTTCTTACGAGCAGTATCCCAGTCCTTAGGACCACTTAGGCTGACCGTTATCGAAGGTGAGTAGCTCAATCCAAGGCGATGCCGAAGGAATATCCATCGTGCGTGTAGCAGATGGCGATAAGTTTTCTCCAGTTGCATTAACGGACAATTCGCCAGTATTCTTATTGAAAGAATTTTGGGTTACGACCATCAGATACCACTTCTTACCACGAGCAAGAGTAGACCCCTGAGCCAAACGAATACGATCCTTGGCGAACTTGTAGGTACCATTAGACTGCCTAATAATCTCTACATTATCGACGTAGGTAATCGGGTCATTTTGATTACTACGCACGATGCAGACTACAGGTATTTTCTGCTCATAAGCTACACTATGTCGGTTATTAGCACCTGTGGTCGCACTAACCGTAGCATCAAGAGCCTTCAGTGAGTTTTCCTCTTCAGAGAAATCAAAACTCAAGGTCTCTGAGATAGGCATTTCCTCAGTGCCTTCCTTGTAAATAGTTGCTTCTACCTTTGCTTTTCCTTCTACGCTTGAAGGCTCAGCAACATCACGATTACACGACTGCGCACCCATGAGCGCAAATAGGGCTAAACAAGCACCTAATACTTTTCTAAAATTCGTCATCTGGCACATAACCTTCAGTTTCAATAACATCTTCAGTGGGAACACTAAGCTCTGCCAAAATTGAATGGGCGAGGAATACGCATCAGCTCTACTACAGGCGGCTGATAGCTCTCTTTCAAACACTCCATAACGAAAATCAAGTACTCTGACTCAATAAACGGCGTTTTATAATTTATGAATACACTTTAATTTAATAGGCTCCATTGATAGATTTAATCTATTCTAAAATACTTAGATTAGACCTCTAAACACAATCTAAAATTAGACCCTACTATCTACAAATTGCTGCAAAGATAGCTCTTTTTAATCTAATTATCAAATCCCACAAGACACTTAACATTTATTTCCCCCCATAAAAACAATTAAGTCTCTGTTTTACAGCAAAGTACATGAATACTAAAAAGCCCTTTCCTGAGCAACTAGGACAAGAGATTAACATAACACGGCTCTCCCTACACTATCCTCAACTTTTCGATTCGGTCATTTACATAGTAAACACTACTAGCAGAATAATCCCCAGTGATTGTATTCAGCTGGGGATTTCTACAAGGCTTAGTCTGACGACTATTCAGCAGACGCTTCAGCAGCAGGAGCAGCTTCGCTCTTACCGCTACCACGACGTGAACGACGAGTCTTAGCAGCCTTCTTCTCTTCCTTAGCGTAAGTAGCGTTTGAAGTCTACAAAGCTCGATAAAGCACATCTGAGCGTTGTCACCAAGACGATTACCAGTCTTGAGGATACGAGTATATCCACCTGGACGGTCGCCCACCTTAGCAACTACAGTGCTGAAAAGTTCCTTAACAGCATACTTATTTTTGTTTCAGCTCAGCTGAAGACAACACGACGAGCGTGAGTAGAGTCTTCCTTAGCACGGTAACCATTGGTTCTACATATACACGGAGAGCCTTAGCCTTAGCAAGCGTAGTAAAGATGCGCTTGTGTAGGATGAGAGACGCAGCCATGTTAGAGAGAAGAGCTTCGCGGTGAGCCTTCTTACGACCAAGGTGATTGAATTTCTTATTATGTCTCATTTTTAGTCTTTAATCTAAATTGTACTCTAACATCCATACCGAAATGCAAGTTCAAGCGGTCAAGCAGTTCTTGCAGTTCGTCTTGGCTCTTCTTACCGAAGTTACGGAACTTGAGTAGGGTCCTCCTTCTGAATTTGCACCAAATCACCTAGAGTTAGGATTTCAGCTGCTTGTAGGCAGTTGAGTGCACGCACAGAGAGGTCGAGGTCCTTAAGCTCTTGCTTAAGTAAATCACGCACCCTGAGCATCTGCAACATCCTCATCATCAGCATCGGTAACAAGGGTCTTCAATAGAGATTTCTCTATCAGTGAAGAGTAAGAAGTGCTCGATAAGAATACGAGCAGACTCCTTAAGCGCATCCTGAGGGTGAATACTACCATCAGTAGTAATCTCAAGGATTAGCTTCTCATAGTCAGTCTTCTGACCTACACGATAGTTCTCAGTGAAGTACTTCACATTGCGGATAGGCGTGTAGATAGAGTCAATAGCTAGTACCTGTACATCATCGTACTTGCCGTGCTTCTCATCAGCAGGCACATAACCACGTCCCTTGTCGATAGTCACTGTGATGCTGGAAACTCTTTTCTTCATCGATGTGACAAATAACAAGCTCAGGGTTCAATACCTGAAAGTGAAAAGCTTAGCAGAGAGGTCACCAGCAAGGAACTCAGTCTTAGCCACCACCTACTTCAAGGGTAACAGTCTCTTCGTCTGTACCTGTAGCAAGTGAAGCGAAACGAACCTGCTTTAAGGTTAAGAATAATGTTAGTAACATCCTCCAAGACACCCGGAATAGTAGCAAATTCATGATTTACGCCCTCAATCTTAATAGACGAGATAGCGTACCCTTCGAGTGAGGAAAGGAGAATACGACGAGTGCATTACCAATAGTAATACCATAGCCCGGCTCGAGTGGGCGAAACTCAAACTTTGCGAATGAGTTCGTCGCCTCCATCATGATAACGTTTTCGGGTCTCTGAAATGCTAGTATTGCCATGTGATCTGCTCAGATTATTAGTTCTTAGAATACAGTTCGACGATTAACTGTTCCTTGATTTCTTCAGGGATATCAGCACGCTCTGGGATATGAAGGAATGTACCAGCCATCTTGCTGTTGTCCCATTCAAGCCAAGCGTACTTGCTGTGGTTGAAGCCAGCGAGAGAGTTCTCGATTACTTCGAGGCTCTTGCTACGCTCACGCACACCTACTACCTGACCAGGCTTTACTGTATATGAAGGGATATTCACAACCTGACCATCAACAACGATGTGGCAGTGAGAACGAGCTGACGAGCAGCAGCACGGCTACGAGCTAGAACCTAGACGGAAAGCAACGTTGTCGAGACGGCACTCGAGCAGCTGAAGAAGTACCTCACCGGTAACACCCTTGCTATGTTGAGCCTTGTCAAAGAGGTTGCGTGAACTGCTTTTCGAGCACACCGTAAGTGTACTTAGCCTTCTGCTTCTCCTTGAGCTGAACACCATATTCACTAGTCTTACGACGGCGGTTTTGTCCGTGCTGACCAGGAGGATAGTTCTTCTTAGTTAGAACCTTATCTGCGCCGAAGATAGGAGCACCTAGCTTACGAGCAATCTTAGATTTTTGGACCCTGTATATCTTGCCATTTTCTTCTTATTATAATGCGCTGTCTTACGTTGAGAGCACTCACCAGCGATAGATGAGCTGGGTCAGCCGCGACCGGTTATGAGGAGAGGGTAATATGAAAGTATAGCCAATCTAAATCACCCTAGCTCTCCTAGCCCTCAAGAGAGGCGGGCATGAGCTCTCGTAATCTCTGCGCTGTAATTATATTTACGTCAGTTAGTCTACTAAGGTTTTCTTCTCTTAGGAGGACGGCAACCGTTATGTGGCAGTGGAGTAACGTCGATGATTTCGAGTACTTCGATACCAGCAGCATGAATCGTACGCACAGCAGATTCACGACCATTACCTGGACCCTTAACGTATACCTTAACCTGCGCACACCTAGATCGTAAGCGACCTTAGCGCAGTCCTGAGCAGCCATCTGAGCAGCGTAAGAGTGTTCTTCTTACTACTGCGGAAGCCCATCTTACCAACGCACTTGACCAGCTGATTACTTGACCATCAGCATTAGTTAGTGAGATAATAATGTTATTGAAAGAAGAGTGAATGTGAGCCTTATCCCACAGCGTCGATACGAACGACCTTCTTCTTAGTTACTGTTTTCTTTGCCATATACCTATTACTTAGTAGCCTTCTTCTTGTTGCAACAGTCTTCTTCTTACCCTTACGAGTACGAGCGTTATTCTTGGTGCTCTGTCCACGAAGAGGAGACCGATACGGTGACGAACACCACGATAACAACCGATGTCCATCAGACGCTTGATGTTTAGAGAGATTTCACTACGGAGATCACCCTCTACCTTGTGGTCTGCACCGATAACTTCACGGATAGCAGCAGCCTGATCGTCTGTCAGTCCTTAACTTGATGTTACGGTCACTACCAGCTTTATCAAGGATCTTAGCTGAACTGCACGACCGATACCAAAGATATAGGTCAGGCAATTTCTCCTCTTTTGTTTTTGTGGCAGGTCAACGCCGACAATTCTTATAGCCATACTTATTATTTAGATATTTGATGACAAATTACTAACCCTGACGTTGCTTGAACTTGGGGTTCTTCTTGTTAATAACATGACAGGCGACGCTTGCGACGCACAATCTTGCAGTCGTCGGTACGCTTCTTTAGAGATGCTCTTACTTTCATATTTTTATAGAGTTTACTTGTATCTGAATGATATTCTGCCTTAGTGAGGTCGTGGGAGACATCTCTACTTTCACTCTGTCCCCAGGGAGGATTTTGATATAATGCATGCGCATCTTACCTGATATGTGGGCGATGATTTGATGCCCACTCTCTAGCCTCCACTCTGAACATTGAGTTCGATAGCGATTCTGTTACTACGCCGTCTAGTTCTATTGCAGCTTGTTTCGACATATATAAATAGTTACCTTTTAGAATTCTCTATCACCAAGTACTCGACGATAAAATCAAACGAAGGAGGATGTCAGCCTTTCCGTCCGAATAGCTGCCACAATGCTCAGTGAGCAGCGGCTTGCGTGTCTTAGTGCGGATAGTCCAGCCATCACGCTCTTGTACCACGTTCTTGCTCCCAATGTTAATCATTGGCTCGATACGAGATGCACATGCCATTACGGAGCTCTGTACCCGTACCACGCTTACCGTAGTTAGGTACTTCTGGGCTCTCATGCAGATTGACACCGATACCATGACCCGTTAGCTCAGCGCACTACGTGATAGCCACGAGCTTCACAATAGCGCTGAACAGCATAACCAATATCTCCGGTACGATTACCAGCGACAGCCTGCTCGATACCTACATAAAGAGATTCCTTAGTCGTCTTGAGGAGCTTATGCCTCTTCACTAATCTCTCCTACTGCAAAAGGTATAAGCACTATCACCAGTAAAAGCCTGCAAGTTTAGTTCCACGGTCCAAAGTCATGTGTCTCTTGGAGAATAGTCTTATGACTAGAATGCCGTGAACAACTTGGTCGTTTACGGATATGCACATGCTACCGGGAAAAACCTTGATAACCAAGGAATGCTGGCGTAGCACCATGATCGCGTATGAACTCTTCTGCACGCTTATCAAGCGTCTTCGTAGAGACTCCTGGAGCGATTATCTTAGCAACCTCTGCGAGCGTGCGACCAACAAGTTGGTTCGCAGCGCACATGTTCTATTTCTTCGTCCGTCTTGAGATAAATCGTAACACTTAGTATGCCGATACTGATCCTGGAACGACCCTTGATGCGACCAGTCTTCAGTAGACCATCATAATGACGGTTCAAGAGGTGACTCTCAATCTGCTGGAGTGTGTCTAGCACACGCCAACGAGTTAGAAGAGAAGTACCACCAAAGAACTGAGCGAACGCTGGTTCCTCCCGCCATACGAGCGAATGCTGGCAAGATAGCGACTAAGGGCCAAGAAAATAGCACCTGGAAGCGTATATACGTTCCATGATTGTGCTAATGAAGTTAGCCGTAGCCTTACCTGGCTTCACACCGGGGATAAACCCATTATTACGCTTAAGGTCCTCAGCCATCTGCTGTGGGTTAATCGTACAGCTGTATAGAAGTAAGTAAAGATGAGAATCAGTAATGCCACAACGAAATTATGCCAAAAACCATTCACATCACTCATAGCATGGAAGATGAGGGCTTTCCTGTGCTGTGGAAGATAAACCACCCTAGCATAATAGGGAAGCATCATAATAGCCTGAGCGAGATGATAGGCATCACATTGGCAGCATTCACTTTTGGGGGAATATACTGGCGGGCGCCACCATACGCTTATTACCTACGACACGCTTGGCGTACTGTACTGGCACTCGGCGAGCACCTTGCACGAGGAGGATAGCACCTCCGATAACGACAAGCATAATCACTAGCTCTACAAGCACATAAACCAGACCACCCGCAGTCTCGCTAAGACGAGAGCTTAGTTCCTCAAGGAATGCTCCTGGCAAACGCGAGATGATACCAATCATGATGATAATAGAGACCCCCCATTACCAGACCCTTATCGGTGATACGCTCACCGAGCCATAGTACGAACATACTACCAGCAGCCATGATGATCGTAGCGAACACCATAAAGCCGATGCCATCTGGAGCTATGCCCCAGCACGAGCAATCTGATGCTGCAAGTTCACCAAGAAACCAGGACCTGAGACGAGCAGTAATATGACAGTTAGATAACGTGTCCATTGGTCAATCTTACGACGACCGCTCTCGCCCTCGTGCTGAAAGCTTCGCATAGAAGGCACCACGATAGCAGCGAGTTGCATCACGATAGACGCCGATATATAAGGCATGATACCTAGGGGCGAATATCGAAGCATTAGAGAACTGCGCCACCAGAGAACATATCCATCAACGCCAATAGACCGCTCTCAGTCTGCTGACTGAGTGCTGTTAGGGTTTTAGGATCGATACCAGGGATTACGATGTAAGTCCCTGGTCGGTATATGATTACAAAGAATAGGGTGACAAGGATACGCTTACGCAGTTCCTCCACAGCCCATATATTCTTGATTGTCTCGATAAAAGCGCATAAGATACTCTCTTATTATAATTTCTCAACAGAACCGCCAGACAGCGATGATAGCTGTCTGCACTCTTACTGAAAGCGTGAGCCTTCACTGTAGCTTAGCTGTTAGGCTACCTTACCTAGTACCTTAACGAGCTGCTTTGAGCTACTAGACCAGCTTCTGCTAGAGCTACTGGGCAAATAGCTTCAAGGTTCTTAGCTTCTGCTAGAGCCTGAAGCGTTGAGAGGTTGATTGGAGCGTGCTCTACACGATTGATGTTCTTGAAGCCGAACTTAGGTAGACGACGCTGAATAGGCATCGACCACCTTCGAAACCGATCTTCTTTGAATAACCTGAACGGCTCTTAGCCCCCTTGGCGATACAGTAGAAGTACCACCGAGACCAGAACCAGGACCACGACCAATTCTCTTACGTGTCTTGACAGAGCCTTCTGCAGGCTTTAAGACTTGATAGATTCATATCTTAGAGTTGATTCGTTTTTATTATTCTACTACCTTAACGGGTGCTTAACCGCACTGATCATACCACGGATTTGTGGAGTGTCATTGTGTTCCTTTTACACGGTTGAGCTTCTTTAGACCTAAAGCCTTAGCGTTAGCTTCTGTACCTTAGGAGACTTGATGCTACTACGCACCTGTACAATCTTAATAGTTGCCATGTTTCCTATTTTACTTATTACTAACCCTTGAATACCTTTTTCTGCAGAAATACCACGGTGACGAGCCACTGTTAGTGGGTCACGCATTTCATGCAAAAACTTGGATAGTTGCCTTTACTAGGTTGTGAGCGTTTGATGAACCCTTGCTCTTAGCAAGTACGTCATGTACACCTACGCTTTCTGAGCACGGCACCCTAGTCTGCCTTAACCCCCTGTACCATGGAAGCTGGCTTAAGGAATACACGAGCACCACCAAAAAGCAGTCTGCTGTTCGTGAGGATAGTACCCTTATGGATAGGTACACGTACGAGGTTCTTCTTGGCTGCTTCTACACCCTTAGCAATAGCTGCTGATACTTCACCAGCCTTACAGGACCCCCAGCCTACTACACCATCGTCGTTACCTACTACTACGATAGCTGCGAATGTGAACGTACGTCCACCCTTCGTTACCTTCGTTACGCGGTTGATAGCTACAAGTCTATCTTTTAGTTCTAAGTCGTTTGTAGACTACACGATTTTTCAATTCTTGCCATTTGCGATTAGAATTTGAGTCCGCTTCATGAGCACTGTCGGCGAGCTGCTACACGACCGTGGTAGAGATACCCATTACGGTCAAACACTACTGTTTCTACTCCGGCAGCGATAGCAGCCTTAGCTACTTCTGCGCCCTACGAGGGCTGCAATTTCCTGCTTTGTGCCCTTTTGCTTACAAAGCTTCAGTGATGATGCGCTAGCAAAGTGTTACACCTGCTTTCATCATCGATAACCTGAGCATAGATTTGCTTATTACTACGGAAAACCGTGAGGCGTGGGCATGAAGCCGTTCCGCTGACTGCGCGGATACGCGCCTTAATCTTTAGTCTTCTTAATTCCTTCTTTACCATGATTACTTTAAGTTTATGGTTTCTGTTAAAGCTCGCTGATTACTTGCCCTGCGCTCTTACCAGACTTACGACGGAGCACTTCGCCCTCGAGACTTGATACCCCTTACCCTTATAAGGCTCAGCTTACGGAATGAACGAATCTTCGTGCAAACCTGACCAAGAAGCTGCTTATCTGCAGACTCAAGGATAATAAGAGGTTCTTGTTACGCTCAGCCTTTGTTTCTACCTTGATTTCCTTAAGGCTGGTAGATGTTGTGAGTATATCCGAGGACAAGCTCTAGAACCTGACCGTTGTTTGAGGCACGATAACCTACACCAACGAGCTCAAGAGTCTTTCGTGAGCCCTAGAGACACCCCAGTAACCATATTATTAATAAGTGCACGATAGAGGACCATGTAGGCTGCGGTCCTGACGCTCATCGCTCTGACGCTCTACTACACATGTCCATCTTCTACCTTTACAATTATACGAGCATCTACAGCCTGCTGTAGTTCGACCCTTTGGACCCTTTACTGTTACTACGCCTTCGTTCAGAGACACAGTTACCCCAGCAGGGATAGCGATTGGAGCTTACCAATTCTTGACATCTTTGTTTCTCCTTAGATTTAGTATACGTAACACAATACTTCACCACCAACCTTCAGCTCGCGGCTTCCTTGTCGGTCATTACACCACGGCTTAGAGAGGATAGCAATACCTAGACCGTTAAGTACACGTGGCATTTCGCGGTAGCCCTACATGCTTACGTAGACCTGGACGAGATACACGCTTAAGAGCCTTAAGTGCGTTTACACGCCAGTACGGTCATGCTAAGCGCAACTAATGCTTCCCTGAGGACCTTCCTCAACAAACTTAAAGTTTAGGATGTAACCCTTGTCGAAGAGATCTTGGTGATTTCCTTCTTGAGATTCGATGCTGGAATCTCTACCACTCTGTGGCCTCGCCTTGACTGCGTTACGCAGACGAGTCAAATAATCCGCTATTGGATCTGTCATAAAATAATGAATAATTAAATTGATACGGAACACCCGTACAATGTTTAACTAAAAATAACACGCTCCAACTACACACTACTTGGCGAGCAGTGAAACGCACAACTAGGAGCATGAAAGCAGCACAAAGTTACATATAATTATTGAATCCTGCAAGACTAACACGCAAAAACATACTCTCAAACACTTACAAGCATTCTTTCTCAAGTCTAAAATGAGGCAAAACACAAAAGACCTTTGCAGAACAACCGCATCAAAATAATAAAGTATATGGGAAGACGTAGAGAGCCCTGTAAGGGCGATACTCCTACATAGCCCAGGGCACGCAAGCCCTGGGTTAGTAATGGAACACATTTATTGAGCCCCCAAAGGGGCGGCACTTCAGACGTAAGACAAATGCTCGCGTTATAGTGCCGCTCCTACGGGCTCGATATTACTTTCGTTCATGTACGCCAGGGTTTCATATCGGGCTTTGCCCTCATTACACCCTGGGCTTTGAAGAAAGTATCGTACCTACGGCACTCATAATGCGCCTGGATCGATGATGCTTGCCCTGAGACCTCTGGACGCCTCCGACAACAAAATGAGTGCGCGCACTCATCGCAGTAAAGTACGTCGTACTCGTTTCGGTAAGTACGTGTACTCATTATCGTGAGTGCGCGTACTTATATCGATGAGTACGCACTTAACTCCAGCACTCGAGCGACTTGAAAACTTTAAAAGACCTACAAATGCCGTGATTATGCAATACTACTCAATACAATCGACGATTGATGACATCAGCAAAGACTTTTGATAAAAGAGAAAGAGATCTTGAGGATAATCTAACATCTCTTTTATTGTCAGGGATACCAGGATTCGAACCTGGGACCCCTGCTCCCCAAAAAGCAGGTGCTTCTAACTCGGACTGCGCTCATCCGCAATTATTTTCAAGTGCAAAAGTGCTACTTATTTTGAAATATACATACTTCGATATTTTTGATCCCTGCTGAAATCATTCTAAAAAGAGAGGCAAGGCAAGC
>BNJS01002059.1_pt1 | contig 40657 bp, 65 predicted proteins | sample 8540461 | NCBI WGS metagenome assembly BNJS01 (sample SAMD00202454, study PRJDB9452) | human saliva metagenome | isolation source: human saliva | place: Japan
AATATGAACAGTTACCCGAGCCAGTTCATAGTAAGGCGACAGGCTTGCCAACGTTAACACCAGCACAGCCGCTTGCGGGAAGAACCTGCGATTCCCCACCAGGCGGGCGAGTCTCACGGATCACGCACCGCACTGGCGGTCGCCACCAAATGAACCCCTGAAAGTTTGAAGAGCGCCAGCGACCGTTACATCAGCCGCCGGCGAAGCGATGAGACTGACGGCCCAGCAGCGGCTCAGCAGCACGCAGTTTGGGAATGACGCCATCCAACCAGCGAACGTCATTTCGCGAGCCTGAAAGCAGTGCCGCGTCGAACAGGCACCAGCACGGCTCATTTGCTCAACGCAACGAAACATCCGCGACTGTTAATCACAAACCTCGTTATCGAGGCAAATATCTGTTCAATCCCTTGTCAGATGAGGCAATGGCGCCATGAGTCTGTCAATGGATGTTATTGATGTTGGTGGTGTTCAGTTTCAGCGTATTATAAGCACGCAATACGGCGTTAGCCTGCTCGTCAGCGCGAACAATCGACTGATTGGCGGACAGAGCTTGATTATTGTCAGGTTCACAGCTTGGCACCCCCGTGAAGCGCACTGCTCCTCATCAACTGTAACCCAGAACTGTCTCCACAGATCATGGACAGCTTCTCGATAAGTTTTGTTTTGAACTGGCTGATCGTAGAAGATTTAAACTTATCCATTTCATGAAAAATGAAAGCTCCTTGGGCGTGACTGCTCAGCTCTGGTGGACAGACTCCATTAATCTTCCAACAAGCCACCAAGTCAAGATTTTAGGCACCGCCAAATCCCCATTGACCTATTGAAGATAGGATCGTTAGAGATTACGGAAGTTCTTCATTCCATGCCCCCAACTGCAAAATGGCAGTGACTGTTGAGGAGTACTGGATGGCAAAGGCGATAGGTGGTTATCCTTTAACGTCATCTGTGGCGTACTTGGTGGTCGAGGCCGGAAGTAAAATGATGAAGGGCAGTCTGATTGACTATATGAAAGCAGCCACATGAGTGCAGATCGCCCATTTAAATTGATAGTTTTTAAGCCCTCAGAGAATCGAGCATAGCATGTTAGAAGAAGTTTTCAAAGCTAGTAATGGAACACGTTGAGCGTGCAGGATTCACCTCAGAGACCATATATTATCTGAATTATTATTTGACCAATTAAACGATAGAAGACACCAAAATCTGCATGTGCTTTCCTTTAAATGGCCCAGGCTCTGATGAATATGTAATTTTATAAAGATACCGTCTATGTTCCGAAGCCAACCCACGTGCTTCCCGTACCGTTCCTATTCTGAAGGTTTGTACATTAACATGGTTGCCCTAGCGACTACAAGGATTGTCCAAAACTGAGGGACAAGTTTCACCAATAGGCTATCTCTCTCCAACGTGTCCTAAAACACTATGGGGTAAAAGAGGCGATTTTCCTATCCAATATGTTCCACAAGTCGATCCCCATTTTAGGACGTAAAATCACACTGAGATAAATCCCACTTTTAGAGAATAAAATTCTTTCCTAGACGCCCCTACCCAGGCTTTGCATTTCTGAAAGGATAACCGTCCATTCAGTGGCACCAGCCTCTGCCAAGGCTTTTGCTCTATCATTGGTTGAAGTAATGGTTTCATGCAACTCTATCGTTAGTTTTTTTCCTGCCCATGATAATGTTTTTAAAAATTGTTTTAACCTCTAAATGATCCTCTTGTTTTTCTTAAGCGGTAGCCTTTTTAGGAATCGCTTCAATCCTATAGCCTTCTTCTCTTAAGGCCTTGATCGCTTTCCAAATCGCTGCACGAGACACATTCTGTGTTTTGGCAAAGGCCTCCCCTGAAAGAAACTCGTCTTCTGACAATTTTTTTCTAAGAGCTGTCTTTTTAAGACTCATTTTTTTCACCTGCTCTAAACATTTTAATGAAGTATAAGATTCCACTCATTGCAAGATAAGCAATCGAAATCCCAAGAATAAATTTCATCACACCCAAAAAAAGCCAAATCGATCAATATTGAGAAAAAAATAAGGATAAGGGCTATTTTTCTTGACCAGGAATTTCAATTTGAAAAACATAGCCTTTAATAAGCGCAAAAAAATAGAATAGCCTAAAGGTAACAGCGTCCAATAAAAAGCATCTTTAGCTTTATAAACGCCCCTTTTATCCAAAAATGAGCCAATCCAATAAAAAAATAAAATTGGCACAATATAATGCACCAAAAAAATTTTTCCAGTCTAAAAAAACTTACTTGCATCAGCAAAAGGTGCCAACATAAAATGATAGACTAAAAAGTCAGTAAAATACCCATGGTAAGGGCACCTTTTACACGTAGTAAGGTGCTATCTTGCATCATATTGTCAAAGTCTTTTACCATACGAAAGAGAAGATAATAACTCATGCCCACCACCAAAATATTGGAGAGCAAAGTATAATAAGTCAACATAAACAAGCCCTTGTGATACAACTCTAAACCAACCCCAAAGGGTACCCAAAACAGCAACAAGAATTCTAAGACTATAGGCAAGTGTTTTTTTCATATTTAAAATTCCTCTTATATAAGCAAAAAAAGCCCCTCAGGGCTTTTTATTTACTCTTTTTGCAAGTTGTACCAAATCAGCAAAAAGCTTTTTTTCATCATTGATTGCTAAATCAGCAAGCATTTTACGGTTGATATCTACACCAGCAACTTTTTAAACCATGGATAAAAAGTGCTATAACTCATCTCATTTTGACGGCAAGCAGCATTGATACGTGCGATCCATAATTTACGGAAATCACGTTTTCTTAATCTTCTGTGCGCATAAGCATATTGCCAAGCACGCATAACTGCTTGATTGGCAACACGGAAAGTCTTAGAACGACTACCATGATAGCCCTTTGCCAACTTCATAATTTTTATGTCTTTTACGGGTAGAAACCCCTCTTTTAATTCTAGCCATTGTATAGTACCCTCCGTCTTTCTTAGATTAATTGATCGATGCGTTTTGCATCACCCTTAGCCATGATTGCGCCCTTACGTAGATTTCTTTTTCTCTTTGGAGATTTTTTCTCTAAGATGTGGCTAGTAAAACCATGACGTCTTTTAATCTTACCTGTACCAGTTCTTTTTAAAACGCTTTGCTGCACCTCTATGGGTCTTCATTTTAGGCATAATAATTATGCTCCTTTCAAACAAGTTATAATTTATTTGGTTGGTGTCAACATCATTGTCATGTTACGACCTTCAACCTTTGCAGGTTTTTCTACCTTGCAGATATCTACAAGTTCTTCTGCTACTCTGTTGCAAAGTTCCTTGCCATTTTCTGCATGAGTAATTTCACGACCACGAAACATGATGGTCACCTTAACTTTACTACCTGATTCAAGAAATTTTTGCCGCATTACGCACCTTAGTATAAAAATCGTGATCTTCAATATTTGGACGAAGTTTTACTTCCTTGATAGTAATGACTTTTTGATTTTTCTTGTTTTCACGCTCGCGCTTGCTTTGTTCGTATTTGTATTTTCCATAATCCATAATACGACATACAGCTGGTTTACCATTTGGCGCAATCTCTACAAGATCCAAGTCTCTCTCTTGGGCAATCTTAAGAGCATCTTTTGGATGCATTACCCCTAGTTGCTCACCATCGACACCAATTAAACGAATTTCACGAGCTCTTATTTCATCATTAACGCGTAATTCTTTACTTATTGTCCTCACCTCCGGCATAAATTTATCATAAAAAAATAGACGGGCATAAACCACCCGTCTATTAACATACTGAATCCATTATGCAAAAAAACCTTACACCAGTGGCGGAAGGTGAGAAACGGATGGTTTCTACTTTACCTAAATACCGAAAGTATTTTTAACATCATATTTTTCACTTTGTCAAGCTTAAAGATAGATATTACCATACTCATCTTGTGGTGTACAAAGTGCAAGAATCATTTCAACAAAGGCTACAAAACCAGGAATAAGAGTCCAGAAGAAAAGTAAATAAAGTACACCTAGTCCAATTTTTCCAGCATAAAACTTATGCACCCCAAAACCACCTAAAAAGAACGCTAAAAGAACATAGGCGATTTTATTAACTGGCTGACCTTTTTTACCACTGGTGTACTTGAAGCTTGAGTATAGCTTGCTTCTTGATTTGCACTTTCTACTTTAGAGACGATTATTTCATCACCATTTTCAAATATTTGAACCTGATCATCAATTTGTGGGTAAAAATTACACTTGTCAAGAGACACTTGTCTTAAACTTGCATCTTCCATTCCAATCACAACTTCACCGACATCAACTCTTAAAACCTTGCCTAACACTATCTTTCCTTCTTTCTTTAAATTATTCTAAGCAACCTTACTCAAGCTTGCAATATAAAGATCATTATCCCAGCTCACTTTATAGCCATAGGTTTCAGCAACGAAGCGAAGTGGCACATAGGTTACACCCTCTTTAACCACAGGTACAACATCTAATTGTTTCACTTTATTGTTGACTAAAACCTTTTTAGAACCTAGGGTCAAAGTAATCGTTTGTTTATCTTTACTCACTTTAACTTGTTTGTGTTTGGTATCATAGTTAACCTCTGCACCAATAGCTTCAGCAAAATCACGATATCTTACAAAGGGTACGGCCATTTTCAACATAACCCTCTGCCACAAACTCACCATCAACTTCAACAATTGCAGTATTATTATCATAGCAAACATCATCACCAAAAAGCTCAGTATAATCAATATAGTACACACTCTTTGGCATTGTCACCTTGATACTATCATCTTTTTTTAGTTGTCAAATCGTAAGCTAGGCTAAGTGCAAATTGACCATCTGGTGCATTATAGCTGAGTTTACCTTTAGTAGTATAGCTACTAGTACCAAAACGTACATCTTGGCTTAATTTTGCGCCTGTGATCAATTGTTTCAACTCATCATTTTTTTCAAGCTCCGCTAAAGCAGTTTGAATTTTTCTAATATCTTGATCCGTAATAGACTTTCCAACCATAGCAGTGAGTAGTGGCGCAACATCACCTTTAATACTTGGCCATTTCGCTACAAAATGTTTTTGCACCTGCCATTAAACCATTATAAAGATCAAGACCACCCACTTCATAATGATAGGTGTCGTCTTCTTTGGTAATATTGAAGGCTTTATGATCAAAATCACTAAAAAGTCTTTTCAAAAATTTTCAAAAATTTCATCACTATTGGCTGTATTAGCCATCGCCGTACCGGTCAGAAATGCTTGGGGTGAAACTTGAGGTAAGTCGCCCATATCAATACCAATATACTCTTCTTTGATACCCGCAAATTCACTAGGTACTTCACCGCCAGTCGCTTTCATCATATCTAAAAGAAAATTCTTATTATAAGCGAATTTCATGTTTTTAAGATCGAGATAATACTGTACAGACTTACCTCTCAAGAGATTATTTAATTTTTCCCTTCTTCTCCAGGTGCTAAAAGCCTCAAGACCTTTCACTTCACCAAAGGTCACTTGATAAGCCAACATTGGCGCATCTTTTTGTTAGATCAGAGCCATCTAGCTTGATGTTAAGAGGAAGGTTTACCGTCTTTCCTTCCATAGTAAGTTGGACATTCATATCCCCATTGATAGAAACATTATTCCATTGATTGACCTTTTTTTAGAATCTTCTAAGTAGGCTTTTTGTTGTTGGTGAACAACCGGAAAATGTTAATAAAAGCGACAAAAAAACCAACAAAAAAACTTGCTATTTTTCTCTTCATTGTAAAAAAATCCCTCCTTTTTGATTATAAAAACAATTTTTACTATAAAAAAACAATCATCTCTACGTGAAGTATAACAAAATCAAATGCAAAAAAACAAATACCCTGTAATTATACAGGGTATTTGTTTTTCTAATGGATACGTCCATGGAAATATTGAAGCGTATGGATTTCTGCACTCTTATCATCTTCTTTGAGTTCTCTTAGTCCCTCTATCGCCACTCTTGCTGCTGCTATGGTTGCAAAGGCACAAATTTTTATACTTATTGGCAGTTTTTCTAATCAATCTACCATCTTCTTCTACATTTTTTTGACCCACTTGGCGTATTGATTAAAACATCAATTTCACCATTGGTCATCGCATCGATAACATTTGGTCTACCTTCAGAAACTTTATCAATTTTTTTACAAGGAATGTGTACCGCTTGTAATGCCCTATAGGTCCCACCAGTTGCCAAAATGTCAAAGCCAAGCTCAGCAAAATCACGAGCCACCGCCAAAACATCTTCTTTATCATTATCATTGACACTGATAAAGACAGTCCCAGAAGAAGGGAGCGGGGTACTGGTCGCTTCTTGCGCCTTTAAAAAGGCATGTCCGACACTTTCTGCCATACCCAAAACTTCACCTGTTGAGCGCATTTCTGGTCCTAAAATAGGATCGACTTGTGGGAACATATTGAATGGGAAAATCGCCTCTTTTACCCCATAGTGTTTTTAGGACACGTTGAGAGAGATAGCCTATTGGTGAAACTTGTCCTTTCAGTTTTGAGACAATCGCCTTAGTCGCTAGGGCAGCCATGTTAATATTACAAACCTTCGAAACCAAAGGAACGGTACAGGGAAGCACGTGGGTTGGCTTCAAGAACATAGACAGTATCTTTGTAAATTGCAAACTGCATGTTCATCAAACCACAGACATTTAAGGCACGTGCAATTTTTTTGGTGTAATCTTCTATACGTTTAATTTGGGTCTGACTAATATTGACCGATGGAATAATCGCTGTAGAGTCTCCTGAGTGAATCCCTGCACGCTCAACGTGTTCCATTACTGCTGGCACGAAAACTTCTTCTTCATCACTAATAGCATCAGATTCACACTCTAGGGCATTGCTTAAAAACTTATCAATTAAAATCGGGCGATCTGCACTCACATCAATGGCTGCTTTCATATAGTCAATCAGACTGCCTTCATCATGCACCACTTCCATGCCTCGACCACCAAGTACATAAGATGGACGGCACATTAAAGGATAACCTATCGCCTTTTGCTGCATCCAATGCCTCCTCAACAGTCACTGCCATTGCAGATTGAGGCATAGGAATAGAAAGGGCTTCCATAATCTCTCTAAAACGAGTCCCTATCTTCAGCCAAGTCAATAGAATTTGGCGAGGTACCTAAAATCTTGACGCCCATTGCTTCTAGCTTATTGGAAAGATTAAGCGGAGTCTGTCCACCAAACTGAGCAATCACACCCAAAGGCTTTTCATTTTCATAAATAGATAAGACGTCTTCTACGGTCAATGGTTCAAAATAAAGCTTATCAGAAGTATCATAATCTGTAGAGACAGTTTCTGGGTTACAGTTGATGAGAATAGTCTCATAGCCTTCTTCACGAAGTGCCAAAAGAAGCATGAACACAACAATAGTCAAACTCTATCCCTTGTCCAATTCGATTTGGTCCACTACCTAAGACCATAACCTTTTCCTTGCCACTGACCTTGACAGGTTTTTTAGCACCATGGTAGGTGCTATAATAATACGCTTCATCTGTTTGGACACCACTAACATCAATAGCATCCCATTGTGGCAAGATGCCATAGTCATGGCGCCATTTACGCACCTCATCTTCACTGACTTCTAAAAAGTTGAGCAAGATAGCCATCTGCAAAACCATCTTTTTTTGCCTCGAGTAAGACTTCTTTAGGCAAGGTTTTTACCCTTGTAGTTAACAATCTCTTTTTCACTGTCAACGAGTTCTTTCATTGCGTTGACAAAATATGGTGCCATTGCTGTGATTGCACAAATTTCTTCGACACTAACACCTTTTTTTCAAGGCTTCATAAAGCTCAAAATGGCGTTCACTGGTTGGTTTAGCAAGGGCAGATTTTAGAGCTTCTGCTGTTTTTTCTTCGTGTTTTTTTACTAGACCAAAGCCCAAGCGTCCCATTTCTAAACTGCGTACTGCCTTTTGAGCCGCTTCTTTATAAGTACGTCCAATACTCATCACTTCGCCAACAGCCTGCATTTGAGTGCCAAGCAAGTCTTCAGCATCTTTAAACTTTTCAAAATTCCATTTTGGGAATTTAATGACCACATAGTCTTTACCTGGTACGTAATCGAGTAAAGACTCACCCTTATAGTAAGGAATATCCGCAAGGTTCTTCCCACAAGCGAGCTGTGCTGAGATATTGGCAATTGGCAAGCCTGTCGCCTTACTTGCTAGGGCTGAAGAACGAGAGGTACGAGGGTTAATTTCAATGATGACAAAACGGTCTGTCTTTGGATTATAGGCATATTGACAGTTACAGCCACCAATGACCCCAATATCTTCAACCACCTTATAAGACGCTTCTTGTAAACGTTGTGCGACTTCATCAGAAACTGTGAGGAAAGGGGCACTACAATAAGAATCGCCTGTATGGACACCCATTGGATCGATATTTTTCAATGAAGCAGACGGTAATCATATTGCCATCTTTATCACGCACCACTTCAAGCTCTAATTCTAACCAACCAAGTACAGATTCTTCGATTAAAACTTGGTTAATCATTGAGGCTGCAATACCACGTCCTGCGACCAAGCGAAGTTCTTCTTCATTGTAGACGAGACCGCCACCTTCACCACCCATAGTAAAGGCTGGACGAACAACAACAGGATAGCCGAGTTTTTTTAGCAATACTAACGGCTTCCTCTACAGAATAAGCTTCTTCCGAATGCGCCATTTCAATACCAATGCGTTTCATCGATTCTTTAAAGGCAATACGGTCTTCACCTTTTTCAATTGTGTCAATGTGTACGCCGATGACCTCTACATTATAGCGTTCCAAGATGCCAGCCTTATGGAGTTCTAGACATAAATTTAACCCACTTTGACCACCTAAATTTGGTAGGAGAGCTTGTGGGCGTTCTTTGATGATAATTTCTTCTAAATTTTTTTAATATTGAGGGGAACAATATAGGTACTATCTGCCATATTGGCATCAGTCATAATAGTTGCAGGATTGGAGTTTGCTAAAACAATCGTATAACCCATCTTGCGTAAAAGCCTTGCAAGCTTGAGTACCAGAATAATCAAATTCACAAGCTTGACCGATACGAATAGGACCACTTCCAATAATCAATACTTTTTTTAAAATCCTCACGAATTGGCATAAAAACCCTCCCAAAGTATAACTTTTTAAGCATTTTCAATACTAAAAAAATTTAGCCCGATGACCATAATTTGTGTACTTTTTCTTCGTCTCTAAAAGACTATCATACAAGATAGATTTTTGACAAGTCGAAAAATACAAAAATCCCTTAGGAAATATTCCATATTGACCTGCCCTCTATCAAGTAAAAGCATCTATTCCGAATTTTTCTTTTTTTGTGGTATAGTTAAGCTATACTATTGTTATTACCCCTATCAAGAAAGGAAGTCTCATGAAAATCAGACCAACAAAATGGTTAAAACATCTGTTTTTTTGCTATGTTAAGCGCTCTCCTACTCTCTAATCTCTCTGGCTGTGGCCTAGGGGTTGGATAAGTTACAATTTCATAGTACTGAGACGGTCAAAAAGCTATTTAGAAGAAACCTTTCCAGGTAAAACCATCGCGCTTTCGCCTACCTATGAAGAAGACAAGTATACACGTTCTTGGACTTTTTACCTTAAGTGACTACCCTGGCTATACCTTTCAAGTCTGCTCTTTCAAACGTGGCGATATGCTCCCCTTTCTCTACAACATCGTCATCCTTAGAAACAATGCTTATGCCACCGTCAGTGAACAAGTCCTTAAAAGATTTTTGTAAAGTCAATGCCAAACAAGCTAGATGAGCACACCGCTAAACTCTGGGATGGAGTCTCTTGGGCAAGCTTTTTCCAAAAATGGTTTTAAAGAGGATAAGGATGAGCCACCTAATCTCACCGTTACCTTAAAGCTAGAAAATTATCAAGATTTACCCCTAGCCAAAAAAACTTGATGAATACTACCTATGATTATTTACACAAACTGCACCCGAACTCAGTGATATTGCTTTTTGAACTGGTCATGCCCCTTGACAAGCGTTATCTTGTTTATGGGCATTATTGGGAAGATGACATTGACTTTGGCTCTATCTATGACAAGGTCACTTACTTAAAAACAAGCCTTTGGTCACAAGAAGATGTCCAGCGCAGTATCGAAAGGGCAAGGTATAGTATGATGCGCTACTACATCTTAATGGGGGAGGTTGGAAACAGTATCACTGAAGCCATGAAAACGGATTTTGCCAAAACCCATTATGAGCTTGGTAAAGATGGTGTTTACTATTTGCCAGGAGAAGAAAGTAACTACCTGTCACAGCTTTGGTTAAAAACAGACAAACGCTATCTAATTGCCCAAAGGACGAGCAACGGCCAGTTGTACCTTACCCTACCTGAAGCCTATCTTATCTTTTGTGATGAGGGCTTGAGCATTAAAGGCAATCCAGAAAAATGTACGGTTATCGGTAAAGATGGTGAAAAGTACCAATTGAATTATCAAGATGAGATTGAGGGCAGTGGGGCTGAGCCAAACAATATGTTCTACATCCCTATCACCTTGGTCGAAAAAATAACAGGTAAAAATTTAAAAGACTATGTCATGCGTAAGGAGGTACACTGATGTTAGCCTCAAAAGTCCCATGGTCTCTGCGTGATGTGATTAAAGAGATTTGCAAGCAATATAAAGACCACAATCCAGAAGCAGTCTTTTTAGATGATGATTGGTGTCTCTACGCAAAAGATGGTAGCCTTACCCTTGATAGTCTCTACTTTATCGACCAGTACCCTACCATTGATGATAAGGACAATGAGATTTATCCCCTATTTATCAGTGAAAACAATTTACAATTTATGTTTATGGATTCGCTCCTCCAAGATGTCATCATGAACTGTTTAGACCAAGATAGTGCAGTGACACCAGAAAAAAATACTGGAGGCCATCACTTACTACAGTAAGCACGATACCTTTCTGATGCTAGAGTAAACAATATGATTTTACCCTTAAAAAGGAGATTAAGAAAATGGATAAAAATTCTTTTTATTTTGAAGCCAGCCCTTACGGTAATGGCGAATACATTGCAGAAATCGAAGGCTATAAGATAGAGATAAGCGAAGACGCTTTTTCTGAAGAAAAAATTGCCTTTGTCGAGGCACTTCTTGAAATCTATCCTACTAAAGTCTATGACTTAGCACAATTTTTGTAAAAAAATTCGTTTGACTCTTTCTATCCTGGTGAAACGGTAGAAAGCATTGTAGAAAAAAACTACACCAGCCCATCATTCGCATTGATGAAATTGGAGGAAGATTCATTTATTGTCATCATGAACTGGATAGTGACCATATCATTGATGTCGAGATTTAGTGAGCTTAATGGATAGTTTCTTCTCTGTTACCATAGATGGCTAATATTTTTAGATCCTCTATTTCTAAAAGTTAAAGCCCCCTTTGTTAGCTGTGCGCTAGCAAAGGGGGCTTTAACTTTATTTTAACATCAAACTGTCACTTAACCTACTTCAACTCAAGCTTCATATCCCCAGGCTTAATATAGCCTTTTTTACGCATGAATTGGCTCGTTAAATAGGCAATTAGTCCAGGCAAGAGAAAATGCAAGAGTAGAATCTTCCACCATGATTCCAATCCCATCACCTCAATGGTGGCAAATTGACCCACTAAGCCACTCGTTCCCATACCGGAGCCTAAGGGTACTGCTTTCATCTTAAAGACCAAGATACCAAGGGGGCCACCAAAATGGAGCTAATGATTGCGGGTAAGGCAATGAGTGGATTTCTAATAATATTACCAATTTGGAGCATAGAAGTGCCTAAGCCTTGAGCGACCAAGCCACCGACGCCATTTTCCTTATAGGAAGCTACCGCAAAACCTACCATATGAGAGGCGCAACCGATGACCCCAGCGCCTGCTGCATAGCCACTTAAACCTAAAGCAATCCCAATTGCTGCACTGGAAATCGGTAGTGTTAGTAAAATACCCATAATCAGAGAGATGAGAATACTCATCAAAAAAGGTTCTCTTTCCGTTGCAAAGTTAATCCCTTCACCAATTATGGTCATTAGACGGGCAATGTAAGGCGATAAATACACCCCCACACTCCCACCAACCAAAATGCTCACTGCCGGCATAAGGAGGATATCTAGGCTCGTCTTGCCCGCAATCAATCGCCCAGCAAAAATCCCAAAGACAACAGCGACAAAGGCGCCCACCGGCTCCCCTATGGCTAGGGGTTGCAATGCTATCTTTTACCACAACAGCACCACCACCAATAGTCCCAACAGTGGCTGCACTAAGCATCGCCAGTGGATGAGCATTCAGTCGATAGGCAACTCCGACACCAATGGCCGGACACATCATTTTTTGTGCCAGCTGTCCAAAATCAACTAGCATCGGCAAATGAAGATACACACCTATTTGCTTTAAAATAAGACCAATAATCAGTGAAGAAAAACAAACCTATTGCCATACCATTTAAGGCATCAATCAACCAACTACGGAAATCTCTTTTTCATCTATTCTCACTCCGTACAGAAAAAAATTTTTAAATAATTCCTTGAAAAAAATTAAAATTAATAAAAGTCCACTAATCAGTATAAAAAAAGCTAAAGCTAAAATCGACTTATTCACCGAAACCTTAGCTGTATTGCCAGGCACCAGATTTGCCTTTCTCAGCGCACCAACTACCGGTTTATAGAGAATAAGGGTGATGGCAAAATTTAAGCCCCCTTTAATCAAGTTAAAAGGCAAAAAAACAGTGAGTAACATACCTTCGATCACTTCTCTTGGCACCTGCATATAAAAATGGTGTAATGATATAATTCCAAAGAAGCATAATGACTGTCATTCCAATCCAACCAACCAAAAAGGCCAAGCACAGCACTCTTGAGGCTTTTTGTTTTTTTATGATAGATAATACTCGCACTACCTGCAAAGACAGCACTCGAGAAAAATTCATCACAAAACCTATAAAGCCTGTATCACTGATGGTCATCATCTCAATTAGTGAGACAACAAAAAGAAATCACAATGGCTGCCACTGGTCCCAAAATAAAACCAGCGATTACAATCGCAATATCTTTAGGATCATAGCTTAAAAATTGTACCACCGGGATGCGACCCACAGTTACCATCGCAAAGGCAATGGCACAAAACATCCCTACTGTCGTAATATAACGTGTTCTTGATTCCATAAAAAAACCCCCAATTATTTTTTTAAAAAAACAGAAAAAGCACCCAAAAAGAACCTTGTCTTTTTGGGTGCTTTTATAGTATGATAACGACTTTACTTACCTATCTTCTCTCATCCAGACTATACTGTCGGTTTTGGAATTTCACCAAATCATGTGACTATGCACTTGCGGACTATAACCGCCGGTAGGGAATCTCACCCTGCCCCGAAGACATCTCTGTTTTTTTCTTAGCTTAACAGGATATAAAAAAATTTTGCAAGCCTTCTTTAATGCACAAATTGATAGAGGGCAATGGCAGAGTGTATAATCAGCCCATGACCTAAAGTGGCTAAAATTGGCAAGACAAAGACAAGCCCTTTATGCCATTTTTTTTGATAGCGACTGCGACGTACTTCATTAAAGATAAAGACTGCAAATAAAACTAAAATGAGTAAAAAAATAAAGGTCCTGTCAATCCGCCATAAGTTCTTGCTAAGGTATTGATCTCACTCCCATGCGCTTCTAAAATATCATAGCTGAAGAAAAAGAAACCAATAAAATTCAACAGATATGTCGCTGAGTAAAGTAGCAATCCTTTTTCAAATTTTTTCATACCTACCTCCACATTTTTTTCTTTTCTAAAATTAAGTATAGCTTTAAATCTCATTTATTTAGGGTAAGCCTTAAGTAAGACCATATTGCGAGGTGTTAAAATGAATACTACAACCTATGTCGTTGGTGGCATGAGCTGCGCTGCCTGCGTCAATTCAATTGAAAAGACACTCAATAAGTTTGATACCATAGATAGCGTAAAAGTAAACCTCCTAAAAGGTGAAATGCAAGTCAATGGTTTAGCAACAAGCGAAAGTATCATCGAAGCAGTTGAAGGACTGGGTTTTACCATACACCCTAAAGGAGAGTTCCTTTAACGAAAAGTCAGGAAGAAAATCAGCTATCAAAAGAAAAAAACATGGGCTTATCCTAAGCTTTACTTTTCTCCTTGTCCTCATGTACTTTTCTATGGGTAAGATGCTTGCCTTGCCCCTACCTCATTTTTTGCTAGAAGAACGCTACGCTCTAAGTGCTGCCCTTATTCAGTTTTTTTCCTCACCTGCCCATCCTTTTTATTTATCAAGATTATTATAAAAAGGGCTTTTTGGCACTATTTCAAAGACGCCCCAACATGGATAGTCTAGTTGCCCTTGGTAGCGGGGCATCCTTTGTCTATGGTATTGCTGTCCTCTTTATTTTTAAGCCATGCGCTTGCAACAAACAATACCAGCTTGCTTCATCACTATCATGATCGACTCTATTTTGAATCTACTGGTATGATTCTTTGTTTAATCAGTTTAGGGAAATACTTTGAAGCCCGTGCTAAAGCCAAGACCAATACCGCTCTCATGGCACTTTCTAAACTCATGCCAGACAAAGTCAGTGTCAAAAGAGGGTAATTTCGTCACCATCGCCAGCAGGGATTTAAGGGGTCGGGGATGAAATTGAAATTCGACCAGGGGAACGTATCCCTGTCGATGGTGTTATCATCTTTGGTCAGACAAGCTTAGACGAAAGTGCCATGACAGGCGAGTCCCTCCCCATACATAAAAAGCGTAGGCGATAGGGTAACTTCTGCCACCTTAAATAAAAGTGGCTATTTTTATCTTTCGTGCTACAGAAGTCGGTGAAGACACTAGTCTAGCACAAATTATTCGTCTAGTGGATGAAGCCAACCAGACTAAGGCACCTATTGCACGCCCTAGCAGATAAGCTTGCAGGTATTTTTTTGTACCCTTTGTCCTCTCGCTTGCCTTGCTCGCCTTTATTGTCTGGACGCTTTTGGGTAAAGATTTTGCCTTTGCCTTTTCTATTGCCATTTCCGTCTTACTCGTTTCCTGCCCTTGTGCCTTAGGACTAGCAACTCCAGTTGCTATCATGAGTGGGGACAGGTGTTGGTGCCAAAGAGGGGCTACTCTTTAAATCCGGTGAAGCCTTAGAAAAAAATGAGTGAGGTCGAGGCAATCTTTTTGATAAAACTGGTACCATTACTAAGGGAGAGCCCACACTGACTAGCATTATTCCCCTTAGTCCTTTAGAAAAAAACCGACTTGCTGACCCTAGCTTATAGCTTGGAACTAAAAAGCGAACATCCCCTTGCCCTTGCCATCATTGCTTCAGCAAAACAAGAAGGCTTAAGCCCTCTAGAAATTACTCATTTTACTAGCTTGACAGGCAAGGGCATCATCGGTAAGATTGGCGAGAAAACCTATACCTTGGGTGCAATTAGCCTCTTAGAAAAAGTAGATGCCTCACTAAAAGCCCATCTTGATAAACTCACGACTAGTGGACATACCCCTATTATCCTCTTAGAGGAGGGGAGACCTTTGGCACTTTTTGGCTTAAAAGATGCACCAAAATCAGAAGCTAAAGGCAACCCTAGAGTCTCTTAAAAAGGCAGGTAAAAAAACTCTATCTCCTCACGGGCGATAAAAAAAGAAACTGCTGAGGCTATTGGTAGGGCATTTCCTTTGATGAAATCATTGCTGAAGCCCTGCCAGAGAAGAAAACCAGTGCCATTAAAGAAAAAAACAAAAAGATTATGTTGTCGCAATGGTAGGGGACGGGATCAATGATGCCCCAGCCTTGGCCACCAGTGATATCGGTATTGCTATCGGTAAGGGGACAGATGTTGCCATTGCCAGTGGTGATGTTATTCTCATGCGTGATGATCTCACCAGTCTCGTCAATGCTTTTTACCCTCTCTAAAAAAACCTTGCGCAATATCAAAGAAAAATCTCTTCTGGGCATTTTTCTTACAACATTGTCGCTATTCCCCTTGCTTGTAGCGTCTTTTTCCCCTTGGGGTATAACCTTAAATCCTATGTTTGCCTCTGCCCTTATGAGCCTGTCTTCTCTACTTGTTGTCAGCAATGCCTTGCGTCTTAGAGGGATAAAGTTTAAGATAGATACAAAGGAAAATCTTCCAATTCAAACTAAAGGAGAAAAAAGAATGATTGAAACAACCGTTGAAGTATTTGGCATGAGTTGCCCTCATTGCTCAGCAACTGTAAAAAAAGCACTAGAAAGTCTACCTAGTGTTGAAAGTGTTGAGGTGAGCTTAGAGGATAAAAAAAGCCACTATCCTTAGCCGAGATACGTTAGCAAAAGATACAATCAACCAGCTTATTACAGAAAAAGACTTTACCGTAGGTCAAATTAACGAGGTGACAAAATGAGACAATTAAAAGCTTTATTCCTTACCCTACTTCTTGCCCTTTCTCTTACAGCTTGTGGCAATAGTGCCCCTAATGTTGAAATATCAGAAACTGTCTTAACTGAGGCAAAAAAATGATGTTGCTGTTCTAGTAGATGTCCGTACCCCAGAAGAATTTAAGGCAGGGCATCTTCCTAATGCCATTAATATTCCTCTTGAAAAGATTCCAGATCTTTCTCAATTTACTGTAAGTATGGATTTTTCCTATCTATGTATATTGTCAAAGCGGCAATCGTAGTAAAAAAAGCTAAAAAAAGCCTTTTGAAAAAAATTAGGCTATACGACAGTTATTGACCTTGGTGGTATTAAAGATTACAAAGGTAAACTGGAAAAAAATAAAAAAATGGTTCTAGCAATTACGCTAGAACCATTTTTTTAATAGTCTAATTCTACAAAGGCTGCCTTAGTTGCACCACAGAGTGGGCATCTATAGGTATCAGGTAGTTCTGAAAATGGTACACCTTTTTGGAATTTTGTTTTTACGATCACCATGCTTAGGGCTGTACATATAACCGCAATTTTGCATTTGGCATTGATAAGTATGCATATTTTTTTCTTCTGACATAATTAATCCTCCATAACGTCTTAATCAAATACTATTAAAAAAATTGATAGAAAAGATGGTAACAAAAGACCGATACAAAGTAAGATGACTAAGATATAGACAACAATTTTTTTGCTTGGCATTTCTATGCTTTTAAATTCATTACGCTCTCTCCCTAAAAATAACGGTCAATATCGTGAATAAGACTACCTGCATCACCTACTGCAGTAGACACTTGACGCACTTTTTTTAGCACGCACATCTCCAATAGCATAGACACCCTCTAAAGAAGTTGCCATTTCATCATTTGTCACAACATAGCCTAGAGCATCCACTTCAAGCACATCACTAAAGAGCTCAGCATTTGGCAAGTACCCTACAAAAATAAAGGCACCATCAAATTGCCATTCTGTCTCTTCACCTGAAAGTTTGTCCTTGGTACGAACCACTTCTAATTTATCTTTTTCCTAAAAAAAGCAACAGGAAGACTATTCCACACAAAGCGAATATTATCCTTGGCAAAAGGCTAATTCTTGGCTATGTTTGTTAGCACGAAGCTCATCACGACGATGAAATACTGTCACGCTCTTACAAATTTTAGAAAGGTAAAGCGCCTCATCAACAGCAGTGTCCCCACCACCAAAGATACAAACATCCTTATCCTTAAAGAAAAAAAGCCATCACAAGTCGCACAATAAGAAATCCCTCGACCACGAAGTTTGCCTTCATTCTCTATACCGAGCATACGAGGGTGAGCGCCTGTTGCCAAGACCACAACCTTAGCTTCATAAACCTTGCCAGCCACTGTCTTGACTGTCTTAACCTCACCTTTGAGCTCTAAGTGTTCTACCTGTTCAAATTTGATTTCTGCACCAAAAGCTTAGGGCTTGTTCATAAAAACTTCATCATCAGTTCTGAACCACCTACACCATTAGGAAATCCAGGATAGTTATCAATCACTTCTGTCGTTGCAGCCTGTCCTCCAGGGACACCCATTTCAAAAAAACAATTGTTGAATAGCCTGCTCTTCTCGCATATAAAAGCCGCTGTCAGTCCAGCAGGACCAGCACCAATAATCGCTATATCATGCATATTTCTTCCTCCTATCAGCTTTCCAATTATATATAACCATAATCATCAGCTATAAACTCTCTTAGCAAAAAATAACGCTCTCTTATAGAGGCGTTATTTTTCTAGTCTTCTAAAACAATATAGGTGACATTAATCGGACCGTGTACCCCAACAACACGGACAAGCTCAATGTCTGCTGTATTGGATGGTCCAGAGATATGAACAAGGTTGCTTGGGAAAGCTTTTTCTATCTTCTTTAAATTTCTGACGAAGTAATGCCATCGTTTGTGTCATTCTTGGATAAATGGTATCTTTTTCTTACCACTGCAATATGGGTGAGTGGTAAAAGCCCAATAGAACGTCCACTGCCACGGCTACATTGTTGTAAGATGGTTGCTGTTTCAGCAATACCAGCGATAGGGAAAGTTACCCCAATATTGGCATCTTGTGCAAGATCAATATTGGCTTGTCTACCTTTTTCGGCATCCCACATCACGTAAGTGGTGCTATCATTTTCTTGAGCCGCTTTTTCCAAAAAGCTTCATAGATACCATAGCGTTCCATTTCTTCGGTTTGTGGATAAAGTACCTTTCCGCCGCCATAATCTGCAATAACCTCTAAGAGGACATCTTTTTAGATTTTCTGCATTTGCCATTTTATATTTTGTGCCTAGGCGATCACATTCCTTAAGAAAAACTTCCAAAAGCTCTTCTTGACTAAGGTCATTCATCATGAAGTTTTGTGGTCCTTTAGAAAAGTCGAAAGGTTCAACTTGATCAGGCACAGCATTACGCCCCAACGCTAAAGATACATTGCGTAAAAAAAGCTTTTTTTATTTTTGTTCGTTTAACATCGTTATTTACGCCCGCCTTTTCTCTCTTTTTCAAACCAATCGCGGAATTTTTTTCTTTTTTTGAGGAGTTCCATATCACGAGACTTCGTCCAGCCACCAAGTACAGGAATACCCTTAGTACCTTCACCTAGACGGCCTTTTTTACCACCCATGATGCCCATACCAAAGGCACCCATCTTAGTTCCAAGATCAAACATGCCACTGCTACCAAGACCCATACCAGCTACCTTGAAGATAGATTTTTCCATAAAGCCTGGATAGTGGAATTCTTCTACGAGTTTTTGACGATGGAGCAATAAGAGCTCATGAATTGGTATTTTGACTGGACAATGGTCTGTACAAGCACCACAAAGGGTAGAAGCATAAGGAAGGGCGCCTGCCTTTTTCATAGCCTACCAAAAGTGGGGTAAGTACTGCGCCCATTGGTCCTGGATAGATAGAACCATAAGCATGACCTGTGATATGACGATAGACAGGACAGATATTCATACAAGCCCCACAACGAATGCAACGGAGCATTTCTCTAAATTGGCCAGCAATAATTTTAGAACGTCCATTATCCACAATGACGATATGGATTTCTTCTGGACCATCGACTTCATCTGCCTTACGTGGACCAGTGACCATAGAGAAGTAGTTAGAAATCTTCGCCCCTACTGAGCTACGGATAAGCAGTTCCATCATAACGTCTAAGGCTTCAAAGCTCGGTACAATTCTTTCCATCCCAAGAATAACAACTTGAGTATTAGGAATAGAAGTACTCATACGACCATTACCTTCGTTACTGACTAGAGTCATTGTCCCTGTTTCAGCAACAGCAAAGTTACACCCTGTTACCCCAATATCTGCTTTTTAGAAACGTTCTCTCATTCTCTTACGCACAAAGCGTGTCATTTCTTCTGGATCTTCAGTACCTTCGTAACCTAATTTTTTTCGTTAAAGATTTTACGAATTGCCTTACGTTCGAAGTGAAGCGCAGGTACAACAATGTGAGATGGTGGATCCCAGTCCGCTGTTTGGAGGATACTTTCTGCTAAGTCTGTTTCATTGACTTCAATACCAGCCTCTAAAAGAACATGGTTTAAGTCAATTTCTTCAGTCATCATTGATTTTGACTTCACAAGCATTTTTGCTTGTTTTGCCTTGAAGATTTCAAGGACTTGGGCAGAAGCTTCCTTATCTGTTTGTGCAAAGTAAACTTTACAACCATTCTTTTCAGCATTTTTCAGCAAATTGATTGAGATAGTAGTCAAGATTTGCAAGCACATGGTCACGCAAGTCTGCAGCTTCTTGGCGGAAATCTTGCCATTCATCAACTTGATCAACTAACTCTTTACGTTTAGAATAAAACACATTTTGAGCTGTGCGAATTGCATTTTGCTTAAATTCGTTATGGACAGCAATATCAACACGCTCTTTAAAGCTTTTTATCTTGATTAAATAAAATAGCCATATTAACCCCTCCTTACCTCTATCTTGAGTTTAAGACCTCAGCAATGTGCATGACTTTAATGTCACGATTCAATTGACCATTGTCACGCATACGATCAAGACGACCAGCAATGTTCATCAAGCAGGCCTGATCAGAGCCACAAAGATTTCTGCGCCTGTATCCACAACACTTTGTGCCTTTTCAACAACGATTTGTTCAGAAAGTACAGGTTGCTTGACTGAGAAAGTCCCCCCAAAACCACAGCATCTAAGCGCTTGGTTCATCTCGATGTATTGTAAGCCTTCTACCTTTTCCAAAAGCTTCATTGGTTGTTCTTTAACACCCAAAAGACGGGTAGAGTGACAAGATTTGTGATAAGTCAATGTTTTTGTTGAGTTTTGCCCCAACATCAGTCACACCTAAAACATCTACAATAAATTCTGTAAATTCATAAAGATGACTGCCCATTTCCTTTGCACGCATTGCCCATTGTGGTTCATCTGCCAAAAGATGAGGGTATTCTTCCTTCATTGCAAAAAGCGCATGAACCAGAAAGACTGACAATGTATTCTGCACCTTCAAAAGCTTTGATGGTGTTTTTTTCATTGCTGCCTTAGAGGCTTGTACATAGCCAGAGTTAATCAATGGCTGACCACAGCAAGCTTGAGCCTTAGGAAAGACGATTTCACAACCCAAACGCTCCAACACTTCTACTGCGGCAATCCCAACTTTTTGGATAGAACATATCGACCATACATTGGGAAAATAAATGAATCTTCATTTTGACACCTTCCTCTATAAAAATAGTATTATCTCCATCTACTCAAAAAGAGTAAAAAAACAAGGCTTACCTGCCATTAGAAAAAAACTTATCAAATAGCACTTCCATTATACCAAAATGCCAAGATTTTTTTGGCAACAAACTTCACACAATTTTTCTAACTGTAGTTGTCAGATTTACATGACAAAAACATTAAAAAAATCCCTTTTAAAAAGCCTACCTAGGCAGATTATACCTCATTTTTTTAATAACTATAAACTTTACTTATTCATGAGATGTTATTTTTTTGTCCACCACAAAATACCATAATACTCATTCAAATCATTTTTTTATAATTTATATGGTATATAGCAAACAAGACAATAGCCTAAGCTATTGTCTTGTTTAGATTCATCTTGCAATGCTATCATTTTTTTATCAGTTAACTTTCATGACTGATAGCAATAATCTGCTTTTTCTAAATTAAAAATAAATCACCATTAGCTCATCAGTTAGCTCTGGATTAAAACTTAAATCCATAATAAAAGCCTGGGTCTGTGTTGTCGCATCTATCAAACTCCCAAAACGTTTGATGGCTAAAAAAATCCACCATTTCTATCGCCCTCATCGTCTTAATATCGCTTGATGGAAAGAGTCCTACTAGTGCATCATCATCCATTTCATCTTTATAAAATGCCATAAAATAAGCAACGGTTCCATAATACTGATTTTCTTTATCTTGTAGTATCTTTTTTAAAGACGCTTTAGCGACTTCTACTAAGCTATCGACTTCATCAAGCATTGAAGCCACAAGGCTCATCGCCCTATCATCTAAAGTGAGTTCTTCTTCAACATCAAAGTAAAAAGGCGTGCCAATCTCCTCTGGGGAGAAAAAAATTTCTTCCCCTTTTTCGTATTCAATATTTGGATAATGCTGACTTTTTAAGTGCATCTTAACAACCTCATTTCTGACCATACTTTTTAAATTGTACATTTTAAATCGTTAACTGTATTGTATCATGGATAAGTTAAGTATCAAAGAATAGGAAGCTTTTATCCAAAAGCAGTCCTTTAAAAAAACTCACTACAGGAAGATAAAGCAATTGGACTTGAGACAGGATAAAATTACCACCTTTAGTATATGTTATTAAAATATACTATATACTATTCTTGTAATATGGTATAAACTATTCTTGTAAAGTCATGAAATAATAAACTAGGATTTTTATTTTGCACAAGTCATACCATTTGTATCTACATTGCCAATGAACTTAGGGAGGCGATAGAATGAAAAAGGGCTAAAAATCTTACTAAGCTTTTTGGGCGTCATTATAACACTTTTTTTATATTTACATGGGCACATGGAGAAATGGTCAAAAGCCTTTCTTGGGCGTTTAAAGTCAATGATTTTTTTGGGCTAGAAATAGAGCCTGGAGTATATGATAGTAACAGTGGGCTTTATCTTTTTTTGATGATGATTTTTATGTGGATAAAACCACTATTTGGCTTGATTAGTGTTATTACACTTGGTATTTTTACTCTCTAAAGTGCTTAAGGTTACTTTAAAGGTGAAGTCTCCTTCGTACCCTACTTAGGTCTCATACCTCTCTTATACTTTTCCCTTTAAAAACCCTTCTGTTTTTTTGGCACGATACGCGCTAGAACACTCTGGCATGCTTTTTTTAGGTGATTGGTTGCCAGAGTTTCTTTGGCACACGCCATTTCTTTTTGAAGCTGAAATCTCAATATATCCTCTTGCTATTTTTAGGTCTTGTCTTTTATCTTTCCCTTAAAAAGCATTCATCATAAAGAAAACCGTTAAAAAAACGCCACACACCATGTGTGGCGTTTTTTTGAGTGAATAAAATTCGTCTCACAACCACTGCCTCTAAAAACATCACCTATTAGTCTAACTTTATAAGGCACTGATAAGCTACCTAAAAAGGCAATAAAAAGACCATGACATAATTGTCATGGTCTTCCGCGCTGTGAGGGATTCTGAACCCCCGACCTTTTTGGTCCGTAGCCAAACACTCTATCCAGCTGAGCTAACAGCGCAAACGGAGAGAGAGGATTCGAACCCTCGATACAGTCACCCGTATACTGCCTTAGCAGGGCAGCTCCTTCGGCCTCTCGGACATCTCTCCAGTCCATATCAGAACAGAATGAATTATATCATCTTTAGTAATGTCTGTCAAGCTGTTTTACTGTTTTTCTATTAAAAAAATTAGAAAAGAACCGCCTCAATGATCAGAATAACAACTTCATCCATCCAAGCGCTGTGCAATGAAAAAGCACTTACCAATTGGTAAGTGCTTAGTAGGCCTAAATGGACTTGAACCATCGACCTCACGCTTATCAGGCGTGCGCTCTAACCAGCTGAGCTATAGGCCTAAACGTGAGATTTCTCTCAAAATTAAACAGCAAGTCAAGACGTCAGTCTATATAATCCTTAGAAAGGAGGTGATCCAGCCGCACCTTCCGATACGGCTACCTTGTTACGACTTCACCCCAATCATCGATCCCACCGTGGGCGGCTTCCTCCTTTGCAGGTTAGATCACCGACTTCGGGTGTTACCAACTTTCGTGGTGTGACGGGCGGTGTGTACAAGGCCCGGGAACGTATTCACCGCAGTATGCTGACCTGCGATTACTAGCGATTCCGACTTCATGTAGGCGAGTTGCAGCCTACAATCCGAACTGGGATCGGCTTTTTTTGAGATTCGCTCAAGATCACTCTCTTGCTGCCCTCTGTACCGACCATTGTAGCACGTGTAGCCCAAGACATAAGGGGCATGATGATTTGACGTCATCCCCACCTTCCTCCGGTTTGTCACCGGCAGTCTTGTTAGAGTGCCCAACTTAATGATGGCAACTAACAACAAGGGTTGCGCTCGTTGCGGGACTTAACCCAACATCTCACGACACGAGCTGACGACAACCATGCACCACCTGTCTCTCTTGTTCCGAAGAAAAGGATACATTACATATCCGATCAAGAGGATGTCAAGTCTTAGTGAGGTTCTTCGCGTTGCGTCGAATTAAACCACATGCTCCACCGCTTGTGCGGGCCCCCGTCAATTCCTTTGAGTTTCAGTCTTGCGACCGTACTCCCCAGGCGGAGTACTTATTGTGTTTACTCCGGCACCGATTGTTTCGAAAACAACCGACACCTAGTACTCATCGTTTACGGCGTGGACTACCAGGGTATCTAATCCTGTTTGCTCCCCACGCTTTCGCGCCTCAGCGTCAGTTATTGGCCAGTAAGTCGCCTTCGCCACTGGTGTTCCTCCTAATATCTACGCATTCCACCGCTACACTAGGAATTCCACTTACCTCTCCAACACTCTAGTTTATCAGTATCAGGTGCAATCACGGGGTTGAGCCCCGAACTTTCACACCTGACTTAATTTACCGCCTGCGCGCCCTTTACGCCCAGTGATTCCGGACAACGCTTGCCCCCTATGTTTTACCGCGGCTGCTGGCACATAGTTAGCCGGGGCTTCCTCCTCATCTACCGTCCTAGTATTGTCAGTTACTACAACACTCTCTCTTCGATAAGGACAGAGTTTTACAACCCGAAGGCCTTCTTCACTCACGCGGCATTGCTCCGTCAGGCTTTCGCCCATTGCGGAAGATTCCCCACTGCTGCCTCCGTAGGAGTTTGGGCCGTGTCTCAGTCCCAATGTGGCCGTTCACCCTCTCAGGCCGGCTACTGATCGTCGCCTTGGTGAGCCTTTACCTCACCAACTAGCTAATCAGACGCGGACCCATCTTGTATCGACAGCGCTAAGGCCGCCTTTCCTCCTTACTTCATGCGAAGCAAGGTTATTATGGGGTATTAGCTTCGATTTCTCGAGGTTATTCCCCTTTACAAGGTAGGTTGTCCACGCGTTACTCACCCATCCGCCACTAACTTTCCAGTTCCACTCCGAAAAGCTTCCCTGTTCTGTCCGTTCGACTTGCATGTGTTAGGCATGCCGCCAGCGTTTGTCCTGAGCCAGGATCAAACTCTCCAAAAAAAATATTCTTCTCTTTCGAGTTTGTTTGCTCATTCACTTTTTTTATTTGTACGAGTATTACTACCCTACGTTTAATTCTGACGTTTTTCTTTTCTTGCTGTTCAATTTTTCAAAGAGCTGTCTCAAGACAGCTTAGTCATATTATCATCCTTTCCTCTTATTGTCAACTCCTTTTTTTGAAACTTTTTTTAAAAATTAAAAAAATAAGCGACCAAAAAGGTCGCTTATTTTTACTACCAAACCCTTACATTAGAGCATATTGCCTTAATTTCTTTAAAAAAACCTTCTGTTAAGATTGCAGTTAGTCCCCAAATCATTGGTCTATCTTCACCCAAATCATAAAAAGAGTATCCGTTTATTCATCCCTTTCCAATGATAATCTTCCCCTTGAGGAATCTTAGCAAAAAGGAAAGTGTGGGTTTAGCCCTTTATCAATTTTACCTTTCAAATCATAACTTTTACTCTCAAGGTTAGTAACTCTGTTAAAGGCACAACAAAAAGAGAAGAAACTTCATTTTTAGCAAAAGGGTACTTCTGCCAAGCCGAATCTTTTAAAATGGCAACAAAGGCATCAATGCGTATACTTTCATTCTCATAGTAATCACTTTGTCCCAAAAGGCAAAAATATCCTCTATCTTGATACCCAATTCTTCTTTAGCTTCACGAAGTGCGCTCTCATAAAGCACTCTCGCCTTTTTTCTACACGACCACCTGGAAAAGATATCTCTCCCCTTGACTAATATTTTGACTACGCACCTCATAGAGTAAGCCATAACCTTCTTTTTAAGGGGATTAAAAGGCAACAGTACAGAAAAACATCTTGGATCGTGGACATTTTTTTCACTTCACTGGTCAAAGCTTTTTCTTATCAATCCTTCATCAATCATCCATCATGCCTCCTTACAAAACTATCATAACACAAAAAGACCGTTGTGAGAGCAACGATCTTTTTCCTATTGAATTTATCATATAGGATAAAGGAGTAAAGAGGTGTATAAGGTTTGTAAAAATTAGTTTTGACTAATCTTCATCCGTATAGTAGCACAGCACTTAGCCTATGTCAACTTTATTTTTCTACTTTTCTAGCGTTTTTTTTAGCGCCTCTTGCCAACCGCTATAATTTTCCTTACGCCAAGCTTCTGCTTTACTAGGATAAAAAAACCGTCTCAATTTGATGTTTCTTTTCCAAAACCTCAATAGATGCCCAAACGCCAACCGCCAAGCCTGCGAGATAGGCAGCGCCAAGTGCCGTGGTTTCTGTAATTTTAGGGCGAATTAAGGTCATCTTGGCAATATCTGCCTGAAATTGCATCAAAAATTTGCTACTACTGGCACCACCATCCACCATCATCTGTGAAAGAGGCAAGTTGATATCTTTTTCCATCGCTTGCAAGATATCATAGCTTTGGTAAGCGATTGCTTCTAGACTAGCACGAGCGAAATGGCGCTTGTCACTATTTCTCGTCAGTCCATACATTGCGCCTCTTGCATACATATCCCAATACGGTGCACCCAAGCCAACAAAGGCAGGCACAAGGTAAACCCTTCATTGCTCTCTAAGGTTTGTGCCAGTTCGCCAGCTTCTTTAGCCTCTGCAATCATCCCTAGTTCGTCCCTTAGCCACTGCACCACTGCACCACCAATAAAAACAGAACCTTCTAGGGCATAGGCGACCTCACCACTGACGCTGGCTGCCAAGGTGGTCAAAAGTCCACTTTGACTGCGCACCAATTCATCTCCTGTGTGCATGAGCATAAAACAGCCTGTGCCATAGGTATTTTTTTACATCACCTTTTTTTGACCCCAAGTTGTCCAAAAAGTGCCGCCTGCTGATCCCCTGCAATGCCGGCAATTGGAATCTTATGCCCCTTATACTCAAAAATAGCCATAGAGATGACTTGAAGGGTACACCTCTGGCATCAAGGCATCTGGAATCTCAAAGTAGTCCAGTAAGGCTTTATCCCATTGACGCGCTTTGATGTCAAAAAGCATCGTACGAGAAGCATTGGTATAGTCTGTCTGATGCACCTCACCCTTGGTCAATTTCCAAAGGAGCCAAGTATCGACTGTCCCAAATAAAAGCTCTCCCCTTTTGCTCCGCTCACGTTTGGGATCGACTTCATCTAAAAATCCACTTGATCTTGGTTGCTGAAAAAAATAAGCATCTATCACTAGCCCTGTTTTCTCTTTGACATAGTCTAGCCAGCCCTCAGCCTGCATCTTTTTCACATAAAGAAGCCGTACGACGGCATTGCCAAATAATCGCAGGAGAGACACCCTTTCCTGTCTGCTTATCCCAAAAGAATAGTCGTCTCTCTTTGGTTGGTAATCCCAATCGCCTTGATTTTTTTCTAGTGGTATTTTTTTCTCTATCCAAAAGGTCAGTCAAGACCCCTAAGCTCACCTTCCAAAGTATCTCAGGGTCAATCTCCACCCAACCATCTTTAGGGTAATCCAATGAAAATTCACGCTGCATTTTGCTAATGAGATTACCTTCACTATCAAATAAAAATCGCTCTTGAACTACTTGTCCCCTGATCAAGGGCAATAATATACTCCATGATTTTCCTCATTTCTGACATAGAATACTAAAGGCGATTGGCAAAAAGCGCCAATCGCCTCAATAACTTTACTAAACCCACACCGCCGTATATATGCGATGTTTTGAACCTGCAAAAGCAGGTGGGTGCCTCTCTCGATAATTCGTCGTCATTTGATAAAAAATGTTTCAATCCCTTATCCAGAAGTCAGGCTCCCTATTAAAAGGTGTTGGAACAAAACGAAGCACATATATACGCACGTAGCAGGATTCTTATAAATGCATTCTAGCATAAAATGTACCCTTTGACAATCTCCATTAAGTCAATTTTTTTAACCAATAATAGATATCTTGGTAAACTTCTTGATAGTTAAGCTCATTTAAAATTTCATGTCTTGCCTGAGGGTAAAGACGTAGTCTAACTTGACTCAAACCAGCTTGCTTGTAGAGGTAGTTTAATTTTAAGACCATTTTACCAAACTCACCTACAATGTCCCTCTCTCCAGAAATGAGTAAAATTGGTAAATCTTTTTTTACATGACGATAACTTCCTTTGGCACACGCACATCGTACAAAGCGAAAAATACCCAAATACATACTAAGCGAGGGGATAAATTGGCAAAATCTATCCTTCATATACTGATCAACAATTGCCCTATCTCGACTAATCCAATCCGAACGTTTCACCTCTTTGGAAAAAAGCTTCATATACTTTTCTATCGTCAAACGATTAAAAAACTTTCCTGTATATTTCTCTCCAAATAATTTCACCCCAAAGTAAGCCAAAGCGACACTAGCGTTCGTCAAAAAAGGAGAAACTTGCCCCGTCCCCATGATAATGACGCCATCAAGTGCCATATCATTTTGACTTATCGCACATCTAACTAAGTAAGAACCCATAGAATGACCGAGTAAAAAACAAGGTAAATCCGGATAACTTGCTTTGATGTCATGATGGATAGTTTTGACATCGTCTATGAGTTTCTCACTTTCTAAAGGAAAGACCCCTACTTCATCTGGATGATGGACACTCTGCCCATGACCTCTTTGATCATGGCCAATGACCACATAACCTTTTTCATTTTAAAAACCGTGCAAACCTGTCATAACGTTCAATGTGTTCGACCATACCATGTACAATTTGCACCACACCGATAGGCTTTTTCAGTGCCCCAAGTCACCCTATAAAGCTCAGCCTCGCCAAAAATACGCTACTGTTTTTCATAGTTATCTCCTCATACAATCTTTTTAGACAAAAAAATGCCGCCCTAGGGTGGCATTTTTAGTTTAACTTTCTTTTTTTCTCTTCTTTAACATCCAACTTGATGTGTAATTCACGCAAAGATTGGCGTGGTACATAAGATGGAGCATCCACCATGACATCCATTGCACTTTGTGTTTTTTTGGAAAGGCGATGACATCACGAATGGTGTCTCTCTTGGCCATGAGCATAATCATGCGATCAATCCCAAAGGCAATCCCACCATGAGGTGGCGCACCGTATTCAAAAAGCCTGTAAGAGGGTTTGGAATTGTTCTTCATAGACTTCTTTTTCCAGTCCTAAGAGAGCAAACATTTGCTCTTGTAAAGCTCTATCGTAGATACGAATACTTCCGCCACCAAGCTCTACCCCATTTAAGACGATGTCATAAGCACGAGAACGTATCTTTAGTGGCTCATCCTTATAAGTTTTTAAATCTTCTGGGATTGGAGAGGTGAATGGATGGTGCATAGAAGTGTAACGTTTTTTTCATCTTCATTCCATTCCAAGAGTGGGAATTCAGTCACCCAAAGGAACTTAAATTCATTTTCATCAATTAAATTACGACGTTTGGCAATTTCTAGACGAAGATGTCCAAGGCTATCGGAAACGATTTTTAAAGGTATCGGCACCAAAGAAAATAATATCGCCCACTTCAGCATTGGTCGCTTGGCAAATCTTGGCAACAGTTTCTTCACTTAAAAAAATTTGGTAATAGGAGACTTAATGCCATCTTCTTGCATGACAAAATACGCCAAGCCCTTTGCCCCATAAATAGAAACATACTTGGTTAAGGCGTCAATTTCTCGACGGCTCATATCTGCCATCCCTTTAGCATTGATGGCTTTGACTACCCCGCCATTGGCAAGGGCACCATCAAAGACCTTAAAGCCACAGTCTCTTACTGTCTCACTCAAATCAATGAGTTCTAGTCCAAAAACGCATATCTGGTTTATCGGAGCCAAAACGATTCATCGCTTCTTCATAGGTCAAGCGTTCGATAGGAAGGCTCACCTTATGACCAAGGGTTTGTTCAAAAAAACATGTGCCAAAAGTCCTTCCGTAACTGCCATCACATCATCTTCATCCACAAAAGATAATTCCATATCAAGTTGGGTGAATTCCGGTTGACGATCAGCACGCAAGTCCTCATCTCTAAAACATCTTGCAATTTGAAAGTATTTTTTTCCATACCTGCGACCATCAAAAAGTTGCTTGTATTGTTGAGGAGATTGTGGAAGGGCAAAAAAATTTACCCTCATGAACACGGCTAGGGTACAAGAAAATCTCTCGCCCCTTCTGGAGTACTCTTCATTAAAACTGGGGTTTCAATTTCCCAAAATTCGCTCTCGTCAAGATAATCACGCATTGCTTTAATTGTTTTTATGACGAAGTCTGAGGTTTTCTTTCATTTCGCTACGGCGTAAATCAAGGTAACGGTATCTCAAACGTACGCTTTCATCAACTTCCACATCAACATCATCAGTGAGGTAAAAAGGTGGGGTTTTTGCATCGTTATAAACGATGATTTCGCTAGCCAAAACATCGACTTTCCCTGTCGCTAGCTTGTTGTTCTCCATCCCCTCAGGACGTGCAACAACCTTTCCCTTAACAGCAATCACATATTCACTGCGGATGCGTTCAGCTTCTTTAAAGCAAGCTTCTGAGGCAACTTCCGGATTTACTGCGACTTGGACAATGCCACTACGGTCACGCATATCAATAAAGATAACGCCACCATGGTCACGTCTTTTTTTGCGCCCAACCTGTCAAAATTACTTCTTCGCCAATAAGGCTTTTCACGAATTAAGCCACATTGGTGACTTCTTTTTAAGTGGTAACATTACAATCTCTCCTCTAAATAATTCACAACATCTGCCAAAGGCATACTAACTTGCTCACTACTTGCCATTTGACGCACAATAATTTCATCATTTTTCTAGTTCGCTATCACCAATAATGACAGCATAACGTGCTTTTTCCCTATCGGCTGCCTTCATCTGTGCCTTTAAGCTACGCCCCAAATAATCAAGCTCAACCTTAAAGCCCTTTTGGCGAAAACTTTGGGCAAGGTGAAAATTCACCTGACTTGCCTTTTCCCCCAAAGAGACCATGTAAAGGTCAATCCCTTCTTCTCTTGGAAGATTTATCCCTTGTTCCTTTAAGGTGAGGATAATGCGCTCCAGCCCTGCAGCAAAACCAATGGCTGGTGTTTCTTCACCACCACATTCACTGACTAACTTGTTGTAACGACCACCACCACAAATAGCATTTTGTCTAGAACCGACATGGTTCATAATCACTTCAAAAGCCGTACGTGTGTAATAATCGAGTCCTCTGACTAAGGTATGGTCGACTTGATAGTCAACCCCTTCTGCGTCCAGATAGCCTCGCACCTGTTCGAAGTGGGTCTGACACGCTTTACAAGCATGATCCAGGGTAGTTGGTGCCTCTTGTACCAGACGCTTACAACCTTCTTCTTTACAGTCCAACACACGAAGAGGATTTTCCACAAGACGTCTTTGGCATGTCGGACAAAGTTCTTCTTTTTTATCCTCAAAATATGCCCTTAATTTATCCAAATAGGCAGGACGGCAATTATCACAGCCTACCGTATTGAGCTTGACTGCAAGACTTTTCAATCCTAACCTCGTAAATAAGTCCAAAGCAAAGCTAATCACTTCAGCATCCATCATTGGATTGTCTGTCCCTATCGCCTCACAACCAAATTGGTGAAACTGACGATAGCGTCCCGCCTGTGGTTGATCATAGCGAAACATTGGGCCAATATAAAAAAAGCTTTTTGTGGCAAAAGCTTTCGCAAAGAGCTTATTTTTCCAAATAAGCTCGCACAGCACCTGCTGTCCCTTCTGGTCTTAGGGTAAGATGGCGATAGCCCTTATCTTCAAAAAGAGTACATCTCTTTTTCCACAATATCAGATGTTTCACCCACACTGCGCAAAAAAATAGCTCTGTGTGTTCAAAGATTGGTGTCCGCAACTCCTTATAATGATAAAGCTTGAATAAATCCTTAATCAGCCCCTTCTAAATATTGCCAGTCCTCTATCTCGCCTGGCAAAAAAATCATTGGTACCTCTTGGTTTCGTCGTTAACATTCTTTTTTTCTCCTATGGCACTTCACAAAAAAAGCCCTTTTTTGGCAAGGACTTTTTACTTAATATGCTAGTTTTCATTTTACCTAAGGGGCTTTTCTTTGTCAATCATCCGCCACTTCTGGTAAAGCTCTTTGGTAAGCAAGCGACTTAGCCTCTTGATAAAAATACACCGCCCCGCCCTTAGGTGTCTGCAAAAGTGGGTAGCCAAGCTTTGCCAATCCCTCTACCACCTCTTGGTGAGGATGATGAAAACGATTGTCCACACCCGCAGAAGCCACTACAAGTTTTGGGTGATACTTGTTATAAAATGCCTCATCCCATGAATTTTTACTCCCATGGTGAGGGGCTAACAAAACATCCACCTTACTAGAAAAAGGGATTTCTTCCAAAGCCCTCCCCTCAGTATCTCCTGGAAATAAATAATTGATGCCCTCATCACAAAGGAGGGCGACCACCTCATGAGAATTTGGTGCCTCAATTTGATCAATCAGTGCCAAATCCAGACTTTCACTATCAGTCAGGGCTAGATGAGATTGCCCCTCTATAAAAATGCACCTTAGTTGCCTTTATCCGAAAGATAGTAAGGCAAGTCCTTTAAATGCTCTGAATGCTCAAAAGCATACTGACTTAAAACAAGATGATCTACTTTAAAATCTCGCAAAAGATGATACAAGCCACCCACATGATCCTGATCCCCATGGCTCAAAATAATTGCCTCTATCTCATCAACACCCCTATAGCGCAAATCACTCGCCAAGGTATCCTTTGAGGTCCCTGTATCAAAAAAACAAGCCATTTACCATTGCTCAGTTGATAGGTCGCCCCAGAACCTTGACCCACATCAAGCACTGAAAGACTCAATGCCTTTGGTGGTGTTGTTGGCAAGCTAAAGGCTAGGCATGAAAAAGACTAGTCCCATACCCATCACTAGCCTTATCTTTTTGACCTTAAGACATAGTATAAGACAAAAAGAAAAAAAGCCCATAGCCCAAAAAGCCAAAAGCAAACTTGGGGTACCGACATAAAAATGTCCCGTCCCAAAAAAATGTTCCAAATGTGCCATCAAAAAAAGATTAGTGAAATTAATTTATCCACAAGCCAAAAGCCACAGGCACCAAGCACGCCTGATACCATATGTAAAAGACAGCTCAAAAGTGCAAGCGGCACTAAAATGCTGAATAAAGGTACAAAGATCATATTGTACAGCACACTAAAAGGTGTGACCAAATAAAAAAAGTAAGCTATAAGTGGTAAACTCACCAGCTCAGCCGTCAAACTAATACCAAAAAGCATTCCACAATGCCTTTGGCTTTTTAGAGCAGATAATCTCTAAGCCTAGCATTAAAAATACCCAAGCCCAGGGCTAGAGAAAAGAAAGAATCACACCAATATCATATAAGGCAAACGGGTTGATCAAAACCAGAACAAAAAATATCCAGCCTAGTAGCGTTGGCAAGTCTTGGTAATGCAAACATTTCTTAAGTAATAAAGCCAAAAGAATTAAGCCTGTTGCCCGAATGGCAGAGGGTACTCCACCAGCAAGCAAGGTATAGTAAATCAGTAGTATCGCTAAGACACCTAAAAGCAAGAAATGTTTAAAAGGCAAAAAGCGAAACATCAAGAGAATAAAGAGTGCCAAAAAGCCAACATGGAGTCCGCTAACAGCAAAAAGATGCGCCAGTCCCATTTTTTTGTGATAGGGCATAAAAAGTCTTCTTCTAAGAGCCCTCGCTCGCCAAAAAGGACCCCCTCTAAAAACCGTGCATTCTTTGGACTAAGCTCTTTTTCAAAAAGGCTCGTCAGGTGAGCCCTTGTCCGATTCACCAGTCCAAAGATAGTAGAAGCTCCTTCTAAGTTCACACCCTCTTTTTTTAGCTTTCAGCTTATAAAAACGCCCTTACTCTTAAGATACTTTTGCTTCATCAAAGCCTCCAAGGTTCCTTGCCACTTGAGGGCAGTCAACTTCCCCTCAAAACTTAGATGCTCGCCTAATAAGTAATGTCTTTCATCTTGGTAAGCCTTTTTGACTTGTACGGTAAAAGGCTTCACTTCCCTACCCTCCAAGGTCTCCACACGCAAAAAGAGGGTAGGTTTTTTTCCTTTAGGCTACTGATGACCTTTCCCCTCACTGTAACTTCTTGATTTAAAAACGCATCATAATGATGACTTGCCAACTGGCTAACGTGCATATAGGTACAACCAACCAAGAAAATAAGGCCATAAAGCGCTAGCCTATTCACTCTTTTTTCTTTGGCAAGGTATGCCCCTACCAAAACGCTAGCAAGCAAAAAACACAAAAAAAGTGAAGTAACCTTGACTAAAATTATCCCTTGCCAAGAGACCAAAGACAAAACTCACCAAACACGCCAACTGTACTCGTCTAATTGGATACATCTTCTCACCCCCTTACGCCTTAAAGTATACACAAAGCCAAAAAGACTTCTACCGAAACCGACTAGCAAAAAGCACCACCATCGGTCAACTTTTTCTAGTCTGTTTAAAGTAGAAGTCTTTTTACTTCGATACGATACGTTTGTAACTGTGAGAGGTTGCCAAATATACAAAAACATAAATCGCCACGAAACTCAATCCAACAACACCTACTGAGAGCAAAATCACATTCAATTGCCCTGCACCTAAGAGTTGCAAAATAAGCTTCAACATCTTAAACGCAAAGGCAAAGTGAACAAGTGCCACAAGTAAAGGCAAGAAAAAAATACCGTCAAAACCTGATGGCGAATGATACGCCCTACTTGTTTTTTTCATCTAAGCCTAGCTTATTTAAGATAACGAAGTTAGCTCTATCCTCTAGGCCTTCAGAAATCTGCTTGTAATAAATCACCAAGACAACCCCCAAGGGTAAAGGTCAAGGACAATAAAATCCCAATAAAAAAAGTATGGAGCCAACAAGGGCATAAATACCATTTTGAAAGGCTGTTTTATCATGGAAATAAAAATCATGATTCATTCGCTCTTCTGAGGTAAACAACTGACTGCCTAACTTATCCCTAGTCGTTGATTCAAGGTCAAGTTTGGTCATTTCCTCCCGACTAAGGGTCGTATCTACCCCAATGTAGGTTTTTTTGGCAAAACGTTTGTCCCCTTGTTGATTAAAAAAAGCGATTCTCATCACTTAAGACAAGGACTATTTCCCTATTCATCACTGCCAAAAGAGGGTTTGGCAGATACCTTTGTGCAACATCATCCTTCACTTCTCCTTTGATTGTCAGTGGAAGTTTATCTAACTCTAGTTGGTCTTTAGGCGAAAACTGCCCTTTATTATCATAAACCAAGACTTCATCTTTGCCCAAGGTTTTTGTATCACCTGTTAGTGCTTGATAGTCACTAAGGGCTAAAATATAAATTAGCGCCTTTGGCATTTGACTGGTTTGGTAAGCCTTATGATAGTCCCCAAGCAAGTCTATCTTATTGTCTATAATCGCTTGAGCAAAAACTTTCTTCATATTTGAAGGCAGTCATTGTCTGAATAGGAACCTGTTCTTTTTCAAGTAATTTTCTACTATCGTTTCTATCTCTGGAAGTTTTTTTTCCTCTTCACCATAAAGCTCAAAGCCATAGTCATAAGGGTGACTTCTTTTGCAAGGTCTTTTCAGTCCCAAGGTAGATACTGCTACTGCCTACCATCGTTACCAAAATCATACTAGATAAAATCGCTATTGTTGCTAAACCTATTGCATTTTTTTCTTCAAACGATAAGTCAAATTAGAAACGGCTATCATATTTTTGCACTTGGTAATAAAAATTTTTTTCACGTCGTTTGAGCCAATTAAGGAAAAACATTTGTCCCCGCAATAAAGAGAAAATAGGTTCCCCCGATGACCAATAAGACAGCTACAAAAAAAGAATAGAACGGCATTGATAGGGTCTTCAACAGAAAGCGCCATCACATAGCCCAAAAAGCAGGAATACTAGACCCAAAAAAACGCCTGAAAAAAAGTAAAAACGTCCCTTCTTTTCACCAGCACGTTTTTCTTTTTTAAAATCCAAGGATGACCAAAACATCAGCCTCCTACTATTAATCAACCATGCTAAGAAAAATACAATAGACAAGAGAATAAAAGATTTCAGTAAAACAGAAAACTGAAATACAGAGGTCAATACGACTTCCATATGCATCAACTTAAGCAAAAGAGCATAAAAAGTCTGTCCAACAAGACCCCGATACCCAAACCGAGACAAATGGTTGTAAATGAAAACAAAATACTTTCTATAGCGTGCATCATCACTAAATTGGATTTGGTTAAGCCAAGGATGCCATACAAACCAAGTTCTTGAGAGCGATTTTTTAACACCACACCATTGGCATAAAAAAATAATCATCCCCACTGTAATGACCACAACCACTGTACCTAAGCTCAAAACAACCTTTATGGTATCCGCACCATAGACTTCAGAAAGAAAGGGGTTAGCTGCCAAGGCACAAAAAAACATAAAAAAAATTGCAGAAGAAACTATTGTCGCTAAAGCAAAGGGTAAATAAAGTCGCCTATTATTCAAAAGATTGGCATAGGCTAGTTTACCAAGTAAGCCTATCATACTTGCCCACCTCCATTTGCCATCACTGTCAAGGTATCCGAAATCTGGGCAAACATCTGCCTATCCGTCTTATCCCCACGGAAAAATTTGATTGTATAAAAATCCCATCACGGATAAAAAAAGAACACGCTGGGCACGGCTGGCTGCCGTTGTCGAGTGGGTCACCATCAAAATGGTCTGTCCTTGACGATTAATTGCTTCAAAAAAATATCCAGTAAGGTGCTGGCAGATTTGGAGTCAAGGGCACCTGTTGGCTCATCTGCCAGAAGGAGCTCAGGCTTAGTAATCAAGGCTCTCGCCACTGCCACACGTTGTTGTTGCCCCCTGAAAGCTCATAGGGCATTTTTTTCCTTTAAGGATGTGATGCTCAGCTTAGCCAGCACTTCCTCTAGGCGAGCTTTTATCTCATGAATTGGTTGTTTAGAGAGGACAAGGGGCAACGAAATATTATCTTTAACAGATAGGGTATCCAATAAGTTAAAATCTTGAAAAAAACAAAACCCAGCTTTTTCTCTACGATAGGTCGCGATTTCTTTGTGTTTTAATTTACTCGTATCAGTATGATTTAACCAAACCTTTCCCTCAGTCGGCTTATCTAGCATGGCTAAAAATATTAAAGTAAGGTCGTCTTACCTGAGCCCGACTCCCCCATAATAGCGACATATTCTCCTTTTTTTCAACACTAAAATGAATATCTTTTAGCGCTTCCACCTGATTGGTGCGAAACCTTGTTTGATAAATTTTTTTCTGACATGTTGTACATCAAGTAATGGCATAATTCATGCTCCTTTCTAATTGGTAAACTTATCTTACAAAAAAAGCATGAGGCTCGCCTTAACTTAACCTTTCAATTGGAGCGCTGAACCTTACAATTTTGTAAGGTTTCTACTCTTGGGCAAGTGTTTTTTTGATTTAAACCGATACGCACTACCGTGCCTTTTACCCAATTGGGAACTTAGGCTCAATTCATGACCAAGCTTTTTGGGCAATTTCTCTTGAAAGATATAAGCCTAAGCCCGACGCCTTTTGATCCACTCTCCCATTAAATCCTGAAAAACCTCTTTCAAACACACGACTTAAATCACTTTTTTTGGATACCTATCCCCGTATCTTTGATAATTAGGGTTTCATCCTCTATAAAAATGTCGATTTCACCCTGTTTGGTGTATTTGATGGCATTTGATAAAAATCTGCTCTAGGATAATCAAAAAAACCATTTCTTATCTGTAATTATGACCTTATCCAATTCGCCTAAATGAAGGCTCACCTTACCGTTGATAAAAAAAGAGGGCATATTTTTTTACACTTTGCCTGACCAAGTTACCTATATTTTCTTTTTTTCAGTACCAAGTCCTTATGGAAATCATCCATTCTCAAATAAGAGAGCACGATGGAGACATATTGTTCTATCTTAAACAGTTCTTGATTTAAGGCACGCACCTCATCAGAAGGAGAAAGCTCCCCTACCAAAAGCTTCACTGCAGAAATTGGTATTTTTTTATCTGGTGCGCCCAGAGGGTGTAGTAGTCCATAAGCTCTTGTTTTTTTGCACAAGGAAATTTTCTCGAAGTTCAGCCTTACTTTCCTTTTTGTACTTGCAAGGCCTCAAGCAAGTACGCCTCTGTTAAGGTTTGGGGGTAAGCATCCTTCCCCATTTCTTTCCCTTATGACTTGATAGTGCCTATAAGACTTGCCATAATCCCAAATAAAACAAAAAAACAAGCCATCAGTAAAAATCAAAACAGCGAGATAACTTATCACTTCTTTTTGAAAGGAAAAAGACATAGGCAACAATCATAAACATCAATAACAGTCCACCTAAAAACACAAAATACGCCCTTTGTGTCCGTAGCCAAAAAGGAAGTAAAAGCAAAAATTTCTTGTTTATTCATTGGCCTTTTCCCAACATATAGCCTACACCCTTTTTGGTCAAAATCAGTCCCTCTAGCCCCATCTCCCCAAGCCTCTTGCGCAAACGTGCCACATTGACACTTAGGGTATTATCATCTATAAAGACTTCACTATTCCAAAGTTCTTGCATCAAGGTATCTCGACTGACGACACTTCTGCTTTGCTCAAAAAGCACCCTTAAGATTTGAAATTCATTTTTGCTCAAAGTCTGACTCTCGCCTTGATAATGTACAGTCATCGCCTTAAGATCAAGCATAATGCCCTCATATTCCAGTAGGTTCATTTCGCCATTAAATTCATAAGAGCGACGCAAAAGCCCTGCCACCTTAGCCAAAAAGGACACTCATTTCAAAAAGGCTTAGTCAAATAATCATCGGCACCCATATTAATTGCCATTACAATATCCATGGGTTGGTCATGGGAAGATAAAAAGATAATTGGTATGGTGGACACTTTACGTATTTCTTGCGTCCAATAATAACCATTAAAAAAGGGTAAGGTAATATCCATAAGCACCAAGTGGGGCTTATACTGACTAAAAAGTTTGTAAGACTTGATTAAAATCAATTACTATGGTCGCTTCATAGCCCCACTTTTCTAAATTTTTTTCTTAACCAAATGAGCAATCAGCTCATCATCTTCTACGATTAGAATCTTGTTCATCATTATCCTTTCTTGATTTTAGCAAATTGGTATCAACTTTTCGTCTTAGTGTATCTTGCTTTACAAAAAATAGCAAAGTCCATTATGATAGACCTATACCAAAGGAGGAATTTTATGAGTTTATTATTTTACGATGCCCTGCGCCTTGCACGCCAAGAAAAGCCCCTATCTCGCACCGCCATTATTGCCCTCCTTATGGCAAATGAAAAAGAAAGCTATGATCTTTTTGCCCTTGCCACTGAAGTTAGAAAAAATGCTATAGGGGATAGGGTCAACCTCAGAGGGATTATTGAATTTTTCCAATCACTGTCGTCAAAATTGTCTCTATTGTGGCTTGCGTCGAGATAACCATCAAGTCACACGCTATCGACTGGATTATGACACTATCTTAAATACTGCCAAGGAAGCAATCAAAGTCGGCTACCGCACCATTGTACTCCAATGTGGCGAGGACCCTAAGCTCGATAAGACACTTGTAGCTAAAATTGTATCTGAAATTCGCCAGCTTGGGGCAGCAGTTACCCTCTCTTGTGGAGAATGGGACGAAAGTGCCTATAAGCTTTTGGCGAGAGGCTGGCGCCAATCGTTACCTCATGAAACAAGAAAGTGCCGATCAGACACTTTATGCTTATCTTAGACCAAACCGTACCCTAAAAGAGCGCCTATCTCATCATCAAGTTTTGCGCCAACTAGGCTACCAAGTAGGGAGTGGCAGCATGGTTGGTCTACCTCATCAAACTTATGAAACTTTGGCAGATGACTTGTGTCTCATGCGTGATTATGAAATTGAAATGAGTGGCATTGGTCCCTTCATCCCTCACCAAGAAACCCCTCTAAAAGACACAAAAAAAAGGCGACCCCTCTTAACTTGTCGGATGGTCGCCCTCGCTCGTATCTTGATGCCTCTTTGTATGCTTCCTGCCACCACTTCTTTGGCTAGTCTCCACCCACGTGGAAAGGTGCTTGCCCTAGAAGCTGGTGCCGATGTCATTATGCCAAATATCTCACCTCAAGAAACACGGCAATATTATGAAATTTATCCCAATAAGCTCTCTTCCGAAAAAGAGCATTAAAGAAACTTTTGATGATCATGTCCAATTGATTGAAAGCTGTGGACGTTTTTGTGGCAAAAAGATTTTGGTCATAGCCCAAAAGCAAACTTGGCTTGATTCATAAACTCACCTTATCTTTTTAATTTCTCATAAGTCTTTTTCACCCTATGCCACTGACTTCCTTTAAGTCTTCTATCTTTTTAAAGCCACCATGACTTTCACGATAGGCGATGATATCATCTGCACGTTTATCGCCAATACTTGGCAGTTGTTTTTAATTCTTCCTTTGTCGCTTGATTTAAAGAAATCTTATCGGTATTACTTTCTCCTTGAGGCAACGCCTCCTGCCCTACTGAACCAGAGGCTGGGGTTTCGCCTTTTTTTAGGCACAACAATCTTTTGTCCATCAGATAAATGGCTCGCAAGATTTAAAAGATTAATATCGGCCTAACAATACGTAACTAT
>BNJS01001886.1_pt1 | contig 40528 bp, 41 predicted proteins | sample 8540461 | NCBI WGS metagenome assembly BNJS01 (sample SAMD00202454, study PRJDB9452) | human saliva metagenome | isolation source: human saliva | place: Japan
TAATTATTCATAAAATGTCAATATGTTATGTTGTTTTTTTAATAAAAAGAGAGGTTTCCCTCTCTCAAATCTAGATTTTTTCTTCTTTGATATCAATCACAATCTCTTCTGATTCATCAAAAGTTTCGGCTTTTTCTTGCCATTGCTCCTTGAGATTATTGAATCGATCTTTTGATGCTTCTGTCGCTTGACGAGCACATGATTTGGCTTGAGCAAGTACACTGTCCACAGTGATTTCACCTGACTCAACCTGTTCTTTGGTTTTCAGAACAAAATCTGTAGCCTGCTCCTTGACTTCTGTCAGTTTTTCACAGACCTGATCCTTGGCATACTCAGGATCTTCTCTCAAATCATCTAGAAAATCTTGAGCCTGACTGCAAACTTGTTTTCCCTTGTCGCTTGTTAAAAACAAGGCAAGAGCTGCACCTGAAACGGTTCCTAAAAGGATTGAGGATAGTTTACCCATAAGAATTCTCCTTTTTTATTTTTTGAAAAATTTACTTGCGACACGTAGAGCTGACAGACTTGCACCAGTCTTGAGTGTTTTTGAACCAGCTGATGAAGCTTTCTTGCTCAAGACACGCGCATGATCATTGAGGTCTGAAACAGATAGAGATAAATCTGCAACAGCACTAAAGAGTGGATCAATCGTTGCCACCTTGACATTGATATCATCTGCCAAGACATTGACCTTAGCCAGCAATTCATTGGTATGATGCAAGGTCACATCCACATCTGAAGTCAAGGTTTTAATCGTCTTCTCTGTTTCATCGATAACACGTCCAAGCTTTTGTACAGTAATGATTAGATAGACCAAAAAGACAATCAAAGCTAGGGCAACAAGAATATATGCAACTTCTAACATTTAGTTTTCCTCCTCTGTAACATAGTAAGGGGCCTTCTTTCGATTTTGATAAATAACGATCATTATACCGAGACCGATAAGGACAACTGACAGCCATTGAGACACTCGAAGGCCAAAGAACATGAGACTATCTGTCCGCATACCTTCGATGACCATGCGACCAAAACCATACCAAATCAAGTAGAAAGCAGTGATATGACCTCGTCTGAGACTCTTCCATTTTCGTCTGAATATCAAAATCAAGGCAAATCCAAGTAGATTCCATAGAGACTCATAAAGGAAGGTCGGTTGACGGTAGCTCCCCTCAATATACATCTGGTCACGGATAAAGCCAGGTAGATAATCCAGATTATCCACTGCTGCACCATAAGCTTCTTGGTTAAAGAAATTACCCCAGCGACCCAAACTTTGGGCAATCATGACGCTAGGCGCTGCAATATCTAGAAAAATCCCAAGTATTGATGAGTTTACGATCAGCAAAGATATAGAGCACAATAGCCCCAGTTATCAAACCACCGTAAATGGCCAAACCACCATTCCAAATGGCAAAAATCTCTCCCAAATTCTGACTATAGTAATCAAAACGGAAAATGACATAGTAGAGACGAGCTCCTAAAATAGCCAAAGGGAAAGGCTACTCAAGATAAAATCTAAAATATCGTCTGGTATGATCTTCTTTCTAGGCGCTTCTTTCATGGTCAAATAAACCGCAAGAATCAAACCTGTCACAATACACAAGGCATACCAACGAATGGCTAGAGGACCTAGATGAATAGCAATTGGATCAAGCATTAGGCACCTCGTTTTGAGCAATAAGATTTGTCAAGCGTTCTTCGAACAAACGCGTCGCATCAAAGCCCATTTCCTTGGCACGATAATTCATGGCAGCAGCCTCAATCACGACAGAGATATTACGACCTGTTTTAACTGGAATACGGATACGAGGAATAGATACGCCAGAAATTTCAAGTTCCTCTGCATTGTTTCCAAGACGATCAAAAGTTTTATGTGTATCGTAATTTTCCAAATAAACAGCCAACTGGACTTGTGAAGAGTCCTTGACGGCACTGGCACCGTAGAGGCTCATAACATCGATAATCCCAACCCCACGAATTTCAATCAGGTGTCTCAAGATTTCAGCCGGTTCACCCCAAAGAGTAATCTCGTCCTTGGCAAAGATATCGACCCGGTCATCAGCTACCAAGCGGTGACCACGTTTGACAAGCTCTAGACCTGTCTCACTCTTACCAATTCCACTATCTCCCTGAATCAAGACACCCATCCCATAGATATCCATCAAGACACCGTGCACACTGGTCCGTTCTGCCAAACGTGAATCCAGATAACTAGATAACTCTCCAGACAAACGACTAGTAGCCGTACGGCTGGTTAAAATAGCAATCTTACATTCTCTAGCAGCCTTTTAACATCTCCTCTGGAACCACCAAACCACGAGCAACAATGACCGCTGGTGTCTCAGGTAGAAACATTTTTTTCAAAACTTCATAACGGCTGTTAGAAGGCATGCTGATCAGATAAGACCACTCCTTCATCCCCAAAAGTTGAATCCGCTCTGGCGTGTAGTAGTCAAAATAGCCTGTCATTTCAAGACCAGGTCGCGTAATATCCGCTGTATTGATTTCCTTTTCAAGCAATTCTGGTTCGCCATAGACAATGTCTAGTCTAAGCTTTTCAATCACTTCTTTTACTAAAACCGACATCATTTCCTCCTTCAATCGAGTTCTTTTTACTATTATATCAAATTGTAGGAGGATATTTGAGATTTTTGCAGGCTTTGGAGTATTTATTTATACTCAATGAAAATCAAAGAGCAAACTAGGAAACTAACGCAGGTTGCTCAAAACACCGTTTTGAGGTTGTAGATGGAACTGACGAAGTCAGTAACCATATATACGGCAAGGCGACGTTGACGTGGTTTGAAGAGATTTTCGAAGAGTATTAAAAGAAAAAGGACTAGATTTCTCCAGCCTTTCATTTCTAATTAGAATTTTTTACGTTTACGAGCTGCTTCTGATTTACGTTTACGTTTTACAGAAGGTTTTTCATAGAATTCACGTTTGCGTGTTTCTTGAAGAGTACCAGCTTTAGTAACCGCACGTTTGAAACGACGAAGTGCGTCGTCAAGAGATTCATTCTTACGTACTACTGTTTTAGACATTTTTTTCACTCCCTTCAAGTTCAAGATCTATTCTATTTTACACGTAAAAGGAATAATTGTCAAGAAAAAATGCGGTTTAATTTTGATTTTTTTCTGCCATTTATACAAGTCTTGAAAGCACTCAAATAGAAAAACTGAAGGGTGCTACTTTTTTATTTTTCAAACAAGCTGAGCGCTTCAGCATCTGCAATAATGGTCACATCAGGGTGATTTTGCAGGCTACTTGCTGGTAGATTCTCAGTCACTGGGCCAGACACGGTTCCGGCAATGGCTTCTGCTTTCGACTCACCGTAAGCAAAGAGAAGGATTGACTTGGCATCCAAGATATGTTTTTAATCCCCATTGAAATGGCTTGGGTTGGGACGTCTTCAATCTTGTCAAAGAAGCGCGCATTGGCTTCGATAGTAGACTGGTCAAGTTCTACTAGATGCGTTTGACTGTCAAAAGGAGTACCAGGTTCATTAAATCCAATATGTCCATTGCGACCAATTCCCAAGATTTGCAGGTCAACTGGATGGTCAGCCAAAATTTGGTTGTAGCGTTCAACTTCAGCTTCAGCATGATCCTTAACACCACGAGGCAAGAAACTTTCTTTAAATGGTTTTTTTGGTTGAAACAAGTTTTTCTTGCATGAAGTAACGATAAGACTGTGGGATTGTCGCCCATCAAGGCCTACATACTCATCAAGGTTGACACTTGTTAGATTTGAAAAAAATCAAGGTCACTCTCAACAATTTCCTTGTAAAAATTCAAGTGGGCTACTTCCTGTCGCAAGTCCTAGGGTTTGAGCTCCATTGACCAATTTTTTTCCTTCAAAAATCTCAAAAAGCAACTTTTTCCACCTTCGATTTGGTTTTCAACTTTAATAACTTTCATCTTTTTCATCCTCCGTTTTAATCTATATTTATTATATGGTATAGACCAATTTTTGTCAAGTGAAAACGATTTAATTTTCAAAAAAAGAGCGTCCAAACTTGAAACATGTTATAATGGATAAGATTAGAACTTAGAAAGAATGAACAGATATATGAATACAGCTGATTTTGATTTCCACTTACCCAGAGGAATTGATTGCCCAAACGCCTCTTGAAAAACGGGACGCTTCTAAACTCCTCATTGTCAACCGTGAGACGGGAGAAATGCAGGATAAACACTTCCACTCTATTATTGATATGCTGGAACCTGGTGATGCCCTTGTTATGAACGATACCCGTGTTCTCCCTGCCCGCCTCTATGGTCAAAAGGAAGAAACTGGAGGTCATGTGGAACTTCTCCTGCTCAAAAATACTGCTGGAGATGAGTGGGAAGTTCTGGCTAAACCTGCCAAACGCCTCAAGGTCGGTACTCGTGTCAGCTTTGGTGATGGTCGTCTCAGCGCTGTCGTTACGGAAGAATTGACCCACGGGGGACGCATTGTCCGCTTTGAATACCAAGGAATTTTCCTAGAAGTTTTGGAAAGTCTGGGAGAAATGCCATTACCACCTTATATCCATGAAAAACTGGATGACCGTGAACGCTATCAAACTGTTTACGCCAAGGAAAGTGGCTCTGCTGCAGCACCAACTGCTGGTCTCCACTTCACTAAAGAACTGCTGGCAGAAATCCAAGCTAAGGGTGTTCATCTAGTCTATCTGACTCTTCATGTCGGACTCGGAACCTTTAGACCTGTTTCTGTGGACAATCTGGACGAACACGAAATGCACTCAGAATTCTATCAACTTTCTGAGGAAGCTGCTGCCACCCTTCGCTCTGTTAAAGAAAATGGTGGTCGTGTCATCGCTGTCGGAACCACTTCTATCCGCACCTTGGAGACTATTGGTTCCAAGTTTGATGGGCAAATCCAAGCAGATTCTGGCTGGACCAATATCTTTATCAAACCTGGCTATGAATGGAAGGTTGTGGATGCCTTCTCAACCAACTTCCACCTGCCAAAATCAACTCTGGTCATGTTGGTTTCTGCCTTTGCAGGCCGTGAATTAGTCTTAGATGCTTATCACCATGCCATTCAAGAACACTACCGCTTCTTTAGTTTTGGTGATGCCATGTTTATCTATTAATTTTTCATAATCAAAAAAGCGCATATTATCAAGTTTGATAGTATGCGTTTTGTAATGGATAAAAATTGGGTTAATTTATTCTAAAGCTCGGATCTTTCAAACTCTGGACACTGGCATTGATCACTGCACCGACAATCAAAATCTTAGCGATGAGAATAAACCAGAACATCATGACCACCACGACGATGGAACTGAAAAAACGCACGTCCACGAGGTGATTGACATAGTTGTTGACATAGACTGAAAGGATATTGAGCAGTAAGGCCAGAGTCAGCAAGACAAAGGCACTCCCTGGCAATACATAGCGAATCCGTCGTCACCTTAACATTGGGCAGAAAAATAATAAAGCATGACCAAGATAGTGAAAATCAAGGCATAGATCAAGGGGCCTGTTAGGTCTTGCAGGTAATCAAAGAGAGGACTATCCGATTTCCAGTAGCTTTTGATAAGGTTGAGAAGCATGCGACCAAAGACACTCAAAAACAGAGCTAAAGCAAAGAGAATCTGCAAGCCAAAACTGACAAACAAACTCATGAGCTGATGGGAAATCATTCCACGATTTTTAGCTACTCCGTAAGCTTTATTAAAGGCTTTCTGTAGGAAATTCATAGATTTTGAAAAGGTCCAGAGGGCTGACAAAACCGCAAAACTCAATAAGCCCGTTGAAGGTTGGGTCAGCACTTCTGTGATAATCTTTGATACCACATCATACATGGTATCCGGCAAAAATTCATTGACAACCTTTAAAAAATTGGAAACTGGAATCTGAAAATAAGGGAGAATATTGACCACCACCAAAAGCAGAGGGAAAAATCGAAATCAACCAATAGTAGGCTACTGCGACACTGGTCAACTCACTATCTGATGCTTGATAATAATATAAAAAAGCTTTTAATAAGGGCTTGTCTGTCAGCTCTTTCCACCACTTCTTCATGTCACACTCCTTCACTTATAATCTTGATTAATTTCTTCTTACCAATTCCATCATATCATAAGGCAGGGTATTGGCAGCTTCCTTCAGAGAATAGTTCTCTAAGTTATTCACATTTTGTCGTAACTTCTTGGCATATTTGGTCGTAATCAATCGTTTTTCTTCATATTCGAAAATCAACTTGCGCTCCAGATAATAGCCTCTCAGCATTTCATCGATATTGTTGGGTTTAACGCGATTGATAACCCGTTCGACAAAGGCACCACTGGTGATAATAGCTGTTTCTCGGAGTCGAGAATCCTGCATAAAGCTGATTAAAGAACTCTTATAAACCCCTTTAAGGTTCTCCAAACTTTCGATAATCATCTCTGTATTTTCTAGATAGAGCTCTGCAATTTGGTCATAGTCAAGGGCTCTGAGTTTCTGCGATTCTTCATTTTTCCAACTTCGGAAGGTCTTTCCAAAAGTAAAGACTTCGTGAAGGAGAAAACGTAAAATCCGCAAGGAAACAAGGAAATAATAGGTCAATCGTGAAGCAAACTTACGATTGATACTTTGTTCCATGTTTTTCAAATAACGTTGGTAAACTCGATAAGCACGCTCACTCATCTTGCCTTCTTCGTAAGCCTGTTCCAAACCATCACTTTCAATACTGAGGATGAGAAGTTTCAAAGCCTCCCAATCCTCTTGCTCTCTCTTATTTTCTTGGCTCAAGATAAGATTTTCAATACGCCCATGATAATTGTCAATAGCGGCATAGAGGGGAAGTTTATTTCTAGTGGCTTTCAATTCTTTTTCCAACTCGATCGTTACTTCTTTCAAAATGGCAATATACATGAGATAATCCTTGCTTTCTTCCTGTTCATCAGAAAGATGAGGCAAGACTACGAGACCGGTTAAAAAACTCACAAGCGTCACACCTGCGACAAGGAATAGCAAGAGAGGATACTCATTCTCTAGATTACTTGGTATCAGAAGAATCGTAGCAATCGACACGGTTCCCTTAACGCCTGAGAAGGTCAAGAGAAGCATATCCTTCATATACTTATTCAGCTTTTTCTTAAGACGTCTAGTTCTGTAGACAAAATAGCCATAGATCATGACAAAACGAATAGCAAAGAGGACAAAGGTAAGGGCTATAAGAGATACCAATAAAAGTAAGGGATTATAGATTGGATTGGTCAAGATAGGTTCTGCTATCATTTCCAGCTCCATCCCTAAAATCACAAAGACAGAACCGTTGAGCATAAAGTTCACTGTATGCCAGACCGTCTCGGTCACCGTATCCACTTGGGCTTCAAGGAGCGTAATTTTCTTAAAACGACTTGCCTTTAAAATCCCAGCAACTACAACGGCAATAATCCCTGAAACGTGGACTTCTTCTGCCAGGAAGAAGGTCACCAGAGGGCAAACTCAATTCTAATAAAAGTTCGCTGGCAATATCCGTTGCTCTCACACTTAGCAAGAAGGTATGGAGGAAACGGTTGGTCATGGCTGTTAAAAAGCCAATTCAAAAAACCGCCTAGGATTGAAAAGATGAGCGAACTACTAGCTTGCCCAAGGGAAAAGGCTCCAGTTGTCCAAGCTGTCAAAGCTACCTGAAAGGCCACCAAACCAGAAGCATCATTCAGAGTCCTTCACCCTTAAGGATATTGGACACGCGCTTAGGAAAGCTAAAGCGCTCCGAAAGAGAGGCAAAGGCAACCAAGTCCGTAGGGCCAAGTGCCGCCCCCACAGCCAAGCAAGCTGCCAAGGGAAGACTAAGCCAAAGAAGATGGGCCAAGCCACCCAAACTCAGGGTCGAGATAAAAATCACTGGAAATATGAGATAAACAATAATTCGCCAGTGTTTTAAAATAGCTGTAATATCCGCTTCTTCCGACTCTCGGAAAAGCAAGGGCCCGATAACCAGGGCCAAAAACAACTCCGTATTGAGGTGAAAGTCGGTATTGGGTAAAAAGAGACCAATCACAATTCCCAAAAGAATTTGCACCAAAGGGAGAGGCAAAAAGGGCAGAAGCTTATTGGTTGTACTTGAGACAATCAAAACCAGTAAAAATAGGATTAGGTAAATCAGTAATTCCACGCACGTCCTCCTTAATCTTTTTTACAACAGGATTCAAATATCTCCTTCTGCTCTTTGATTTTTTGGTCAATCTTGGAACAGTCTTTGTGCTCAATTTTTCTCTGGCACCGTTCCATTTCAAGAGCAACTAATTTTTTCTTGATTTTAAGCATTTTTTTGCTCATATGTGCTTGATCTAACACCCCCACCGCTCGTTCGTGGTGGGTTGATTCAACAAAATTCTGGCGCATGGCATCCAGCTTTTCACGTAGGTATTGTTTATCCATGTCTATATCTCTCTAATTTTTCAATCATCACTAAAAATGGCGGGTTGTTGACTTGGTTTAAAGTTCGGTAAATGGCAGCTGTGTACTCTTGTTGGTTCAACTGACTGACAAAATCCAAGACAGCATCCCTCTCGAGGTCGCCTCCTTCATGACCATAGTAGATCATGATAGCAATCCGTCCCCCTTTGACAAGCAAATGACACAGCTTTTCTAATGCTTCAATAGTCGTCTGAGGTTGGGTAATGACTGACTTATCAGCTGACGGCAGATAGCCCAGATTAAAAATCCCTGCCTTGGCTTCTGTCACAAACTGGTCCAGTGTCTCATGACCTTGCAAGATTAACTGGGCATTTGTCATTCTAGCTTGGTGCAAACGCTCTTGGGTCTTTTCCAAGGCTTGTTCCTGAATATCAAAGGCATAGACTTTCTTGGCTAGTTTGGCTAAAAAAAGCGTGTCATGACCATTTCCCATGGTCGCATCCACTACGATATCATCCTGAGTCACAACCTCAGCCAAAAAATCATGTGCCATCTCAAGTGGTCTTTTCATTTTCAAACTCCTGTTTTACAGCCTTGCATCCTTGAACGCTTCCACGACGCCGCATTTCAGTTTCAATAGCATTTAGCACTTCCCATTTATTGAGGCTCCACATAGGACCAATCAGCATATCTCTAGGAGCATCTCCTGTGATTCGATGGATGACGATATGCTTGGGAATGATTTCCAGTTGGTCACAAATGACCTTGACATATTCGTCCTGACTCATCAGTTGCAAACGTCCCTTCGTGGTAATCCCGTTGCATACGTGTATTGGTCATAAGATGAAGCAAATGCAGTTTAATCCCTTGAATATCGTTATCCGTGACACAGCGACGGACATTTTCAATCATCATCTCATGGGTTTCACCAGGAAGTCCATTGATCAGATGGGAAACAATCTCAATCTTGGGATACTTTCTTAAACGCTTGACCGTTTCCACGTACAATTCATAGGAGTGGGCACGGTTAATCAGGTCAGAGGTTGTTTCATAAGTAGTCTGCAAGCCCAATTCTACCGTCACATGCATGCGCTCCGATAACTCAGCCAAATATTCGATGGTTTCGTCTGGTAAACAGTCTGGGCGCGTTCCAATATTGATTCCTACTACACCTGGCTCATTGATAGCCTGCTCATAACGCTCTCGAATGACTTCCACCTTTTCATGGGTGTTGGTAAAATTTTGAAAATAAACCAGATACTTTTTAACATCTGGCCACTTGCGGTGCATAAAGTCAATTTCCTTATAAAATTGCTCACGGATAGGCGCATCCGGTGCTACGATAGCATCTCCAGAACCTGAAACCGTACAAAAAGTACAGCCTCCATGAGCCACAGTTCCATCACGATTGGGACAGTCAAACCCCGCATCAATAGGGACTTTAAAAAGTCTTTTTCTCCAAAAGAGTTTTTCGATAATAATCATTCAAGGTGTTATACGATTTCATAACTTTCATTATAACAAAAAACATCCACAATCTCAAAAGCCTGACTTTCCCATAAATTCCTCTGTTTCTCGTTTCCATTAGCCAATTTTTTATGATACAATATGGGTATGATTTTAATGAAATTAGCATCTATTTTATTATTGATACTGACCTTAGTAGTCTGCATTATCATAACCAAACTTTTTAGATTAAAAAAACTAGGACGAAACTTTGCGGATTTAGCTTTTCCAGTTTTGGTATTTGAGTATTACCTTATTACAGCTAAAACCTTTACCCATAATTTCCTCCCTAGATTGGGCCTAGCCCTCTCACTCCTAGCCATTATTCTCGTTTTTTTCTTCCTTTTGAAAAAACGCAGCTTTTACTATCCTAAATTTCATCAAATTCTTCTGGCGTGCAGGATTCTTATTGACCCTTGTCATGTATATCGAGATGATTGTTGAATTGATTGCTCAAAAATAAAAACTAAATCGGAAAACACCTCAATCAAACTAAAATACAGTGATTGAAGTGTTTTTCTTTATCTATTTTTTCAATAAATCTTATTTTCTTTCTTTATCAGGAAAGAGATAACCAATACCTACACAAGCCAGCACACCTGCTCCAATTACCAAGCCACTTGAAATTGGCAAAAGATCCAAAATTGCATTTGCGATGATAAAGGCAATAATCAAACACATCAGACTAGCCTTGTAGTCCTTTTTCAAAAGATTCTCTAGAGTGAAAAAGAGGAACAGAGCCTACCGGAATCAGGGCCCAGAGGTTGACATCCAAACTTGGCCAGCCAACAGAACCAAAATACACTACTGTCGCTGCTGCTACTAAAAATACAATCCCCAATAATTTTTTCATTTCTTTATCTCCAATTTCTTTTTAGAAACTTGAACCATCTGATATCGACGCCTCACGTCCCTTACACCAATCATTATAGCAGAGGTCAGTTTCAAGAACAAGTTCTTTTGCCTATCTGGTCTCTATATCGGTCTAAGTGGTCTGATTTTCAGTAAAAAGAAAAAGAAAGCCAGTATAATGAGATTTCTTCACTTTTGCCGATTGCAGGGATTGAACCTGTGACCTAGGCTTTACGAGTGCCTTGCTCTACCAACTGAGCTAAATCGGCTGATTACACTTACAGTATAGCACTCTGAGAATAGATGTCAAGAAATTTTCATCTTTATTAGAAAAAGCCTGTCCTGAGACAAGGCTTTGAGTTTCTTCATCTTAGGACCCAGCACTTTCATAAGAATCCAAGCCCCTATCCCAAAGTTTAAGGGAAATGACAAAGAAAACCAGAGAAATCAATATCAAACCTCCGATGTTAAAGAAAACATCCTTGTCCTGCAAGAAATAGCTGGCAGGATAGTAGGCCGTAAAGGCGAAAGGCACGATAAAGCTAATCAACCAACGAAGAAATGAATTATAAATCGAAATCGGATACTTAGCAAAATCATTGAACATATAAAAAATGTAGATCATGGCGCCTGATTGCTTGGTCCAAAAAGCGATGCTAGCTGTCGCGATTTTCAAGGAAGTATAAATCAAGGTCGCAAAAGGAATACAGACTAGGAAAAGCAAGAATTTTGGAAGAGTCCAAGCAATGCTTGATACTGTTGTCGCTAGTAAAATTCCACCGACCAATAGTTCTCCCAAGGCATCAATCTGAAAAGTCTCAACTAGGATATGAAAGAGAGGATTGATGGGACGAGTCAGGTACTTGTCAAACTCCCCTTTTCGCACTAAGCGCTGTCCCAGAGCCCAAAGATTATCAAAAAAGAGATGGTCAAATCCCTTAGGAATCAAGGAAAAGCCATAGATAAAAGCAATCTCTTGGAAGGACCAACCTTCTAGGGATGGAATATGTTGAAAGATGACATTGAGAAATAAGAGGTTCAGGCCTTGAGTCAGAAAGACTCCCAAGACACCAACCACAAAATCGACCTTGTATTCCATGATTTGTTTGATGTATTGTCTGATAAAAATCAGATGCATGCGTTGATATTTTTTCATACTAACCTCCTTGAATGGTGATAAAGGACTGGACTCGTTTCCAAATCAACTGAGACAAGCCCACCATTACTAAGAGCCAGAAAAACTGGAGCAAAAGCGCCTGAAGAATCTGACTGGCATCGTATTTCCCAACAATGATCATAACCGGAGTGTAAATCAAGGATGAAAAAGGCAAGAAGGACAGAATATCTGAAACAACCTTTGGAAAGAAAGCCAAGGGAATCAAACTTCCAGACATAAAAGCCACTATGGAAGTCTTAAGTAGGTTGGAACCCCAAAGATTTTTAAACACAAAGGCAGAAAATCCAAAGCAGATATTAAAGAAAAAGTTAATCAGATAGGCCAACGTTAAGCTAAAAAGATAAAGGACAGTTAATCCCAGCACCTCTACAATCCCTTGACCAGATAAGATTTTTCATCAACACAATGACACTTAAAAATGGCAGGCCAACGCTGATAAAAATCAACCACTTGGAACCTAGCTCGGTAAAGAGATAAGAAGCCGCAAAATGCACTGGTCTCAACAAACGCATGATAATGGAACCATCCTTGACCTCCTCCCCAATCATAAAGGAAGAATCTGACCTAGTCAGAAGATTGGTCACAAAACTCATGATAATGTAAAGGGTGATATCCGCCATACTGAAACCCTGAATCAAGGACTCCTGTGAGGAATCAAAGACAGCCTTCCAGAGATAAAAAGCCACAAAAGCCCCCATAACATCCCCAATCCGATAGAGAATAAAGTTGACTCGATAGGTAATCAATTCCTGAACACCTGCATTGATAAAGGGTTTATAACGTCTCCACAATTTGACCATCTTAGAGCTCCTTTCGATAGAAGCGACGGATAATATCTTCGATATCCGTATCCACCATCTTCAAATCGCGGATTTCAAAATCAGACAGGGTTTGCTTGATAATATCAGCTGACTGGTAGCGAGAACTATCGAATTCAATGTTGAGACTATTCCCCTGTCTATCAATAATCATATCAGGCAGACCTTCATAGTGAGAGACGAGATGACTTTGACCTGGTAGCAGTTCAAAAGAAAGAGTCTTCATCTTGCCAAAGGTCTCCTTGAGTTGGCTTACCGTTCCATCAAAAATCTCCTGCCCCTTGTCAATCATAAAAATCCGATCACAGAGTTGCTCAATATCGCTCAGGTCGTGAGTTGTCAAAAGAATAGTTGTCTCTTCCTCCTGATTGATCTGAGTAATGGCGCGACGAATGTTATCCTTGACCGAAACATCCAGACCAATGGTCGGCTCATCTAAAAAGAGAACCTTGGGATTGTGAAGCAAGGAAGCCGCAATATCCGCTCGCATCCGTTGTCCCAGTGAAAGAGTTCGCACAGGATCCTTGATAAAGTCCTTCAAATCCAAGACTTCATTCAAAAAATCCATGCGCTTATGAAAGAGCGAATCTGGTACATCGTAAATCTCTTTCAAGACCGTGTAGGTCTCTTGTAAAGCCAAATCCCACCATAGCTGGGTTCGTTGTCCGAAAACGACTCCAATATCCTTGACATAATCTTGGCGATTGTCCTGGGGAATCTTGCCATTAATCCGACAAAAACCAGATGTCGGTTTTAAAATCCCTGTCAGCATTTTGATGGTTGTCGACTTCCCAGCACCATTTGCTCCGATAAAGCCTAAAATCTGCCCTTTTGGTACCTCAAAGGTCAAATCCTTGACCGCTTCAAAGGTCTGCTTTTCAGGATGAATAAAGGAACGCAAAGCCCCCTTCAACCCTGGTTCCTTAACTGTCTTCACAAAATTTTTCTGAAGATGTTCCACTTCTATCATTGCCATATTGATCTCCCTATGTAAGGAATAGCAACATTGTATTTTTGACTACAAATATTCTAAATCCTTACTTTCTACACCTTCTACATGTTATTACTACAGAAAGCTTTATACCAACCTATTATAGTCCAATAAAAACTAGAATGCAAGCGTTTGCCTAAATTTTATGAAATTAGAGATTTCTCTCTTAAAATCATACTTTTAATCAAAAATTATGGCTTGATAGTTTCCTTAAAACGCCAAAAACCTGCCCAATGGGCAGGCTGGTGGATAAATAAACTAAAATTGTATCTAATGTAGTAGTCAAAGCTCACAAAAATCTAAAAACCTAAACGTTCTTGATCCCAATTCCCATACTCATCATACCCAAAACCATCAGGATCCATCGCATCAATCCCACATTGTTCTAGAAAACGAAAGCAGTCTTTGCAATAGTAAACTCCATCAGTATGATCACTACCATCCCAATTAAGCTCTCTCTTAGTGAACTCTCCACCACATTCTTCGCACGTATATAATTTTGACATATAATTACCTCTCTTTGTCCTTTTTAAATTATGTTTCAATCAAATATAGAGTGTAAAACTACAAGTTATTCTCTTTACGGAATTCCTCTTTTTCTATTTCTGTTCCTCCTCTTACAAAAGTATTTTCGCCTAGATGATATAAATGTACACAAGGAGATTTTCTTTCATCAGGATAAATATGATTAATAGCTTGTTCTTCTTGTAGCAGTTCAGAAAAGGTTGAATCATCTGATGTTTGGATTCGCTCTGTATCTTCCAAATCATTAGTCCATTTTTGATTAAGAGCATTTTTATTAGTCAACAAACTTATAGAAACCAATGTAATTATAGAAATAAGTTCAGGATGTTTTTTTCTACAAAAATTTAGACACTTCTTCCCAGCTTTATGTATATTATTACCTGCAGATTTTGATATTCTTTTTGTTCGGTTTAATACGATTTGTGCTCGTGTTTCGATTCTTTCCATATTAATTTTCATTATTTTTCCCTTGTTTCGATTTCATCTTACTTTTATTGAATTAACTACAATATATGAATTAATTAATCCAATTTTGTATTTTTTGTTCAGTATTTTTTTGCACATTCTAAGACACTTAAGTCTCCAGATTCTATGAAATTTATTTCTTGACCTCTATTACTTATCAAAAAGTCTGTAAACTTTTTTTAGCCATTACGCTCTTTCTAATCAATAGAAAGGTAGAAAAAGAAATTAATAATAAAATAAACAATAATTGTATTTCCATAACAATACTCCACTTCATTTTTTTAATAGTTTTTACTATGATTATCTAATTAAATTGTACTTCTCCTCTTATTTAGTTAAGTATAGTACAATATTTTTTTAATTGTCAAGTATTTTTATATAAATATTATTTTTTTGTGTGTATAAAATATTTTTATCGTGGACAACTATTTAAATTATTTTTTTATTTTTTTGTTATAATAGAAATAGAAAATTATAGGTAAGAAGATATGTTAAAAGAAAAATATCCATCAACTGAAGATACGAGATTAATTCTACAAAATAACCTAAAATCTATTAGAGAGATTTTGAATTGGACAAGTTCAGACCTCAGCAATCTTATAGGAGTTACTAAACAAACCATCAGTAATATTGAAACTCAAAAAAGTAGATTAACAAAACTCCACCATATTGCGTTACGTACTGTAATAGACTTTGAAATTGAAAATTTAAAAAAGACAGATCGAGACAGAGCTGATAGAGCTGAAATGTTGCTAAATTTTTTTGATGAATCAGAAAAATATGCAGTGTCTGAGAATAAATCATTAGATTTTGAACAAATTAGTGAAGCATCTTCATTAATTGCAACCGCATCTACTGTCAAAAATGCTTCTAAAATAATTGGTTCACTTGTACCAATTATTGGGGCAACAGTTGTTGCAGCCTTAATGAACTCAAAAGACAAGAAATAATATTTATTTCGTAAAAATAAAACAATAAGCAAAAGACGAATAATTATTTTATCGTTTTTCGCTTATTTTTATTTGTACGATAATAACATTCGTTTAACCAAACACCAAAAAACCCACCCAATGGGCAGGTTTCATCTATACTGTTCAGCTAGATTATGCTTTACCTTCTGAACCGAATACGTCGATACGTTCTTCAACTGATGCTTGGATAGCTTTTACACCGTCAGCCAAGAATTTACGTGGGTCGAAGAGTTTCTTCTTATCGTATTCTGCTTCGTTTGCTTCGTAGTCACGAGCAAATTTACGAGTTGCGTTAGCGAATGCGATTTGGCATTCAGTGTTAACGTTAACTTTCGCAACACCAAGTTTGATAGCTGCTTGGATTTGCTCATCAGGAATACCTGATCCACCGTGCAATACGATTGGGAATCCTGGAAGAGCTTCTGTCAATTTTTGCAAGTGGTCAAGGTCAAGACCTTCCCAGTTTGCTGGGTAAGGACCGTGGATGTTACCGATACCAGCTGCCAAGAAGTCGATACCTGTTTCAACCATTGCTTTAGCGTCTTCGATTGGAGCCAATTCACCTTTACCGATGATTCCGTCTTCTTCACCACCGATAGTACCAACTTCAGCTTCTACTGAGATACCTTTAGCGTGTGCTTTTTCAACAACTTCTTTAGCCAATTTAAGGTTTTTCTTCAACTGGAAGGTGTGAACCGTCAAACATGATTGAAGTGTAACCAACTTCGATACACTCAAGTGCATCTTCGTAGTGACCGTGGTCAAGGTGGATAGCTACTGGTACAGTGATACCCATTGATTCAACAAGGTTAGCGATCAAGTTGCGAGCAACTTTGTAACCACCCATGTATTTAGCAGCACCCATTGAAGTTTGGATCAAAACTGGAGCTTTTTTAGCTTCTGCTGCGCGCAAGATAGCTTGAGTCCACTCAAGGTTGTTTGTGTTAAATCCACCAACTGCATAACCGTTGTCACGAGCTGCTTGGACAAATTTTTCTGCTGAAACGATTGCCATTTTATCAGGCCTCCTGTATATTTTTATGGGACTTCCCATTTACATTGTTCATTTTATCACTTTTTGACAAAAAAATCTAGTTTTTCCCGCAGTTTCGATTGAATTTCTTCTAGCTTCATCTATGTAAACCCTTTCTATCTCTAGTCTTGGGCGACTTTTGGAAAAGCTATGAAGAAGGTCAAACGATTCTCCTGCACCTCGAAACGATAAGGTAATTTTTCATGTTCTAATAGACTCTTAACCACAAAGAGCCCCATACCATACCCCTTGGCCTTGCGACTAGCATTGTCAGAAAAAGACTGGGCTAGTTTTTCTTGTTCTTCTGGACTGCAGCTATTTTCTATAAAAAGTTCCCCTTCTCTTTCTCCAATGCGAACTAAGCCACCTGGAACAGAGTGCTTAATGGCATTGCTGATGAGGTTAGACAGAATCAACTTCATGACAGATGGGTTTAGATAAGCCTGCTGATGAGTCAAACTATTGTCTATCTGAATCTCTCTATCCTTGGCTAGCAAGGCATAATCCTTAACCAGATTTTGCGTCATCTGGTGTAAGTCAATTTGTTCCCTATCATCTCGTAATTCCTGTACAGACGAGAGAGAAAGTATCTGGAGAACGTGATGATTGAGCTCATCCACAATTCCTAAGGCAACTCCCAGATAGCGGTCTCTGTCCTTATAACGACCGACATTTTCTTTCATGTTTTCGATCAGGATTTTCAAACTAGCCAGCGGTGTTTTCAATTCATGAGAAGCTCCTCGTAGGAATTCGACCTTCATCTTCTCAAGTTGGAGAATAGCTTCATTCTTGTCATGCAAGTCCGCAATAACAGTCAAAAGATGCTGGTAAAGGCTATTGATTTGTTCCTTGAGATCACCAATCTCATCCTTGGAATCCACGCGCAATCGCACTTGGTCATCTAGTTCCATCATCCGTCGGGTCACCCGCTTGATTTCCAAAATCGGGGCAACAATGGTCCTAGCGTAGATATAGGCTACCAAGAGGGAAATTAGAAAGGATGCCAGCAAGGTATAGGGAAGAAACTGGAGACTGATTTGCTCTGCTTCCTTTTGCAAATCCATGGAAGCTAGAAACTGGAGAGTCATGGTACCACCGTCCTGCGTTGTCACCTCGCGCTCCTCGATAAAAAGAGAGGTTGTCTGACGGTCCGTATCCAGAGGAAGACTGTCCTTGACTTCTAACTTGTCCTCAGTCATCTCTCCCTTTACTGTCCCCTTGATCTCACTGGTCTGGGAATACAAGTCTAACACTTGCTCGATACTTTGCCTATCTTTCCCTTCTAGGGACTGGGCAATAGCTGTCGCTTTCTGACCAATGGTTTCCTGACGGTGGCTCAGATAAGTCGAAGGAAAAAGAAAATAAATAGCTAAATGAAGGCAGATAACCAGAACACTAAAAATCGAGAAGGTATAGATAAATATCTTTGTAAATAAACCTGTTCGTTTCATTTTCGCTCCAATTTATAACCAACATTGCGCACAGTGAGGATACAATCCAAGTCTAGCTTTTTCCGCAATTCCTTGATATAAACATCAATGACACGGTCAAAGGGAACCTCATCTGTCGCTTTCCAGACGGCATCGATTATCTGAGATCGGGTCAAGGCCCTTCCTTCATTTTTAACCAGATAGTCCAGAATTTCCAACTCTTTAGCGTTGATGGCCACTTCTTGACCTGCTAGGCTGGCACTGTAGCTCTCAAAGTCCACCTTGGCATCCTTATAGGAGAAGATTCGTCCTGTATCATAATAGCGCTTGAAAATCGCATCCACTCTCACTTTTAAGAGGGATAGGGAGAAGGGTTTTTCCAGATAGCCATCTGCTAGAGAGGCAAAGGCACTCATCTTGTATTCTTCATCCTGAAAAGCGGTCAGCATCAAGACAGGAACCTGGCTGGTTTTGCGTATCTCAGCTAGGACTTCTAGGCCATTGAGCTTGGGCATCTGGATATCCAGTAAAACCAAAGCCACTTCATAGCTGGAAAATTTTTCTAAGGCTTCTTGACCGTCCGCCGCCTCAATGATTTCATAACCACAATCCGTCAAATAGTCACTGATCCCCTCACGGATCATCTCTTCATCTTCTACAATTAAAATTTTCATACTTTAACTGCTCTCTATTTTTTATTTTTCTTATACTCAATGAAAATCAAAAAGCAAACTAGGAAGCTAGCCGCAGGTTACTCAAAACACGGTTTTGAGGTTGTGGATAAGACTAACGAAGTCAGTTACCTATACCTATGATATCTACGGCAAGGCGACGCTGACGTGGTTTGAAGGGATTTTCGAAGAGTATTATAATAAACACCTACTCTATTTATTATAATCTCTTATTGGCCTTTTGTCTTTAAGAAACTTGCTACTAGATAAAACAAAGAGAGCCTATCGCTCTCTCTGCTCATATTTCACTCCCTATGGAATGAAAAATTATTTAGTTGCTTTTTAAAAAAATGTGACAACGTAGTTATAATCTTTCCCATTAGCTTGATAGACATAGTCCTCTTTGAAAGTATAGCCGCGTTTGCTCAACTCTTCTTTCTTAGCATCAACTTGGCTCTTGACTGCTGCTTTCACCTGTTCATTTGTTGAACCTTCCGCGATTTCAAGAGAAGTTCCATCGATATCTCCTAGGAAACCTGCAATATCTTTCATTTTTATCAAAGTTATAAAAAAACATTTACTTTGACCTTTTGAAGAGCTGGCTGTTCTAGACTTCTACGATTTCTGCTAGCGCGCGGTTGAACTGCTGGAGCCATTCTGAAACCTGAAGTTCCTGTAGCCTCCTTAGTGAATGTGACAACGTAGTTATAATTTTTCACAGTAGTATCTTGTTCAAAAATAATGTCATTTTTCACATGATACCCTCTAGTAGCTAAGTCTTTTATCTTAGCTTGAATTTTTTCTTTTACTAGCTCTTTTGCCTGTGTTTCACTCGTTCCAGCAGGAATTGTGACAGTGTTATCTTCTCCTGGGTCAGATAGGAAACCATGAATATCTGGCATTCCAGCGAAGTTATAACTAATATTTACGGTTCCATCTGGTTCTGATGTTGAACGTGCTACCCTTCTTGCTCTTGCTTGAACTGATGGGGCATTTCTAAAACTTGAAGTCCCTTCTGAAGTTGAAGAAGGTTGTGTTGGAGATGCTGTTGAAGTTGATCTTGCTTCAGTAGCAGGCTGTGTTGGGCTGGTTGCCGTAGCTTCACCTGAACCATGACCTATTACCGTACTTCCATTGTCAATAGTAGTTCCTTCATTACGGCCATTTGTTAAATTATCTTTATTATAGTTTGGTGCTGGTAATTCTTCACCTGGAACATCAATTTCATCAATTTTTGTTTGATACTCGTCCGCAGCAGCTACAGCATCATCGTAATCTTTAGCATTATTTATTGCCGCCAATGCTTCTTCTTTTAATCCATTTAATTTTTCTTTTAATTTTGTTTTTTCTGCTTCATCTTTAACTTTTTCTATTTCACTAAGTTTTGAAGATGCAATTCCTTCAATAATATCCTTTCCTTCTTTTTTCGCTTCCTCAAATTTTTCATCTTTAGGTTCTACTTCTTCAGATGAATTTTCTGCTTTCGGTGTTATCGCTGCTGGTTTCTCTGCCTTCGGTGTTGTTGCCGCTGGTTCGTCCGCTTTTTGGATCAGTCGCTTCTGGTTCTTCCGCTTTCGGCGTTGTGCCTGCTGCTGGCTCTTCTGCTTTTGGCGTGGTTCCTGCTGCTGGCTCGTCTGCTTTTTGGCGTGGTTCCTGCTGCTGGCTCGTCTGCTTTTGGCGTGGTTCCTGCTGCTGGCTCGTCTGCTTTCGGTGTTGTTCCCGCTGCTGGTGCTTCCGCTTTTGGCGTGGTTCCTGCTGCTGGTTCTTCTGCTTTTTGGTGCTGATACTGCTGCTGGTTCCACAACTACTGGTGTCGTTTGTTTAACAGTAGTAGTTTGCTCTCCAGTTACAGTATCTGTCTTTGTTTCAACTTCATAACTTTGACAGCTACCAGAATTATCAATCGACACTCGCTGTCTTTTTACTTCTGTATTTCCATCTTTTAGAAAAGACTCTTCGCTAAAATACAATTTATTATTAGCAAAAATCAAATCTCTATTTGCAATACGATTTATCTCAACCAAGCTATCAACAGATAGCCCTGTTGCTCCACTAATAGCACTCAGTGTATCTCCCCACTTAATTGTGTAGTGTGATAAATTGTCTATATTTTGAATATCAGCTTTTACTTCTGTAACTGTTCTGGCTACCCAAACACCATCTTGTTCATTAGCTGAGACAGTTGGAGCTAAAAAGCCCAGTCCCAATAAAATCACACCCGTTGCAACAATTGCACCAGTTCTTAATTTTCTAAAGCCACGGAGGGATAATGTTCCTCTAACATTTGTTTGTCTCATAATGTTTTTTTCCTCACTATTTTTATATTTTTTTAAAAGGCAAACTCAGCTACAGCAGGTTCGTTTACCTTTTTTTGCAGTCTGGATAGGTATCTACAGAGTTTTTCTATTTATTTAAAGATACAAATTATGAATAAATTTTTTTATGCATATTTGAATATAGAAATTGTAAATGTCCTTCTACTAAATTCCATGATCTTTAGTATATCATATTTTAAGTACTAAAGTACAAAAGAAAGCGATTGAAAGCAATGATTTTTCACCACTGCTTTCAGCTCTATTTTATCATTGTTAAATAGCCATTCTCTATCCACCATTCTTGAATAGAAAAAAACAAGATCTTTCTCTATTTCCAGAATCATTTTTCAAACTTATTCACCATCCATCAAAAAGCTCTTTTGGTTGTTTTTCTGAGGAGATTGCTTGAAGCAAGCGCCATAACGAGAACCACTAGAACCAAAGCTAGGACAAAGACGATGATAAAGTCTGATGTCTGAATGGAAATATCTAGGCTCGACAAGGTCTTGTTAAAAGCCATCTACTTCTGCACCACCACCAAGGTTAGAGGCTTGAGCAGCCTTGCTGGCTTGCTTAGCAACACCTGAAGTGACGTTGGCAAGAACAGTATTTCCGATTGCACGCGCTGTGTAATTAGCTAGGAAGTAAGCAGAAACAAGAGCAGGGATGGCAATCAAGATGGATTCAGTGATGAATTGACCCAAGATACTTGCCTGCTTGAGACCGATAGAGAGGAGAATTCCCACTTCCTTGCGACGGGCATTGATCCAAAGGCTGAGCAAGAGGGCAAGGAGAAGGACTGAGAAGCTCAAGCTACCCCAGAAGAGGAGGTTGGCCATCTTGTACATACCAGAGATGGATTGCTCAAGAGCTGGGTAGTTTAGAGGAGCTCTTCACTAAAGTATAGCTCTTCCAGTTGATACCACTGATGCCATTCAACTCTTTCATAACATCATCCAAGTTCTTGTCCGCTGTTACAAAGAAGGTTGCGTCCCCATAAATAGCTGTGTCTTCTGTGTATCCATAAAGTTTAGCAGCCGTATGGATGTCTGTGATGGCTGTATTTTCATAGAGTTCTTGTGAGTAGGTTACTGCTGACTTATTATGACCATCAAAGAGTCCCTTGATTGTCACTTCGACTGTTTCCTTTGGCACCTTTTTTTCATTGTCTGCATCGTAGATATTAGAGTCTAGTTTGACCTTATCCCCTACTTTCCAGCCGTGTTTGGCTGCCAAGTCCTTGTGCAGGAGGATCTTGTCCTTGTCGTCGTTGGTTAAGTGCTCACCTTCGACCAGCTTATAAGAACCAGAGACAAACTTGTCTTCTTTAGAGGAGTCATTGACACCTGTAATCATCAAGCTACTTCCAAAATGTTTGGCACGGTCAGGTGTCAGATTTTTCTTGGTTTCTGGCGTTTCGATAAGTTCATATCCAGTCAAATCTCCGATAGCGTTGATGCGTTTCACATAAGACTCAATAGCCTTATTTTCGGTGATTTTTTTGATATCTTCACCCTTAATATTCCCAGCACCACGTGGCGTTCCTTGATTGACGCGACGATTGATTTGCATGGAGAAGCTGTTGGTGATATTTTTAAAGGTCTCCTGAGAAGCCTTGGCAGTAGCTCCCTTGATCGACAAGCCAACCAAACTCAAGCTCGCCATGAGGGAGAATAATCAGGAAGATGACAATCGATTTGAAAAACTTCCTTGTAACATAGGCAAATGCGTTGTGTAACATAGGTTCCCTTTCTAGATTTTGTTCTATTTTATAGTTCTAACAGAAAAAAAGCTCATATTATTTCGTCGTATTGCGAGTTTCAGTCAGTTTCTTATCCTTCAACTCAAGTGTAATATCTGACGCTTGTGCCACTTCTTTGCTGTGAGTTACGACGATGACACATTTACCTGTTTTTCTGGGCAAGTGATTTGAGCAGTTCGACAATATCTCCAGCAGTTTTTAGGGTCCAGATTTCCTGTTGGGCTCATCAGCTAGAGATAACTGGAGCTTCTGATACCAAACTACGAGCAATAGCAACACGTTGCTGTTGACCACCTGATAACTGGAGAACATTTCCGCTTGATCTGACTTTCATCAAGACCAAGCTCAAGAAGTGTATCCTTGCTTGCCTTTTTTTGTTGACCAAGCGGATATTTTTCCAGTGGAGAAAGATAATCTATCAAGTTATAATTTTTGAAAGACCAGGAAATATGGTGCATGCGATGGTAAGAATAACCCTTCTTACGAATGTCCTCTCCTTGAAAAGGATAGAACCTTCAACAGGACTATCTAGACCCAGCCAGGAGGGACAAGAGTGTGGATTTTCCCTGCTCCTGACTCCCCAATAATACTGTAAAATTTCCCGGGTTCAAAATTATAATTGATCTGATATAGGACTGCTTCAGCAGTATTCTTATAACAGTAGGTAAGATCTTGTAATTGTAATAAAGTCATGATTTCTCCTTCTTATACTCAATGAAAATCAAAGATCAAACTAGAAAGCTAGCCGCAGGTTGCTCAAAAGCACTGCTTTTGAGGTTGCAGATGAAGACTGACGTGGTTTGAAGAGATTTTTCGAAGAGTATTAACTAATAGATGATAAAAATTTCCTTTCGGGCGATTTTTCTAAATAAAAATAGGAAACAAAGGGCTACAGATAAGCAACTAATCAGCAACTAGAAAAGACATAGGATTCTGCAAAAGGATAGGGATATTAGTTGATAGACTGCTTGCTTTGGCTAGCGTGTCTTGTAAGCCTGCCTGATCTCCACTTGCTAGTAGGGTTTGGAGTAGGTAAGTTGTGATTGCGTTTCCTGCAGCAAATGCTGGAAGCAAAGCACCAAGAGATACCAAAACTACCTCTAAACAGAATTGTAGGAAGATCGAGCTCTTGCCTTTTCCAAGTGCCAGTAGAATTCCCACTTCGTAGACCCTTTCTCTCAACCAGAGACAAAACCAAAATTAAGGCTCCCTGCTCCTGCTATCAACATCCCATAAAGGAAGATGGTCAGAAAGGTTTGGAAAGTAGCAACTGAGTCTTTGATTTGTTCAAAGGCCTTGTTTTCCTTTTCGACTTGGTAACCTTGATTTTCCAAGGCCAAGTTTTCTACCTGCTTCATGAGTTCGTCCATTTCCTTAGGATTTTCTACATAGAAGCGAGCTGCACTAACTTGAGGTTCAGTATTGCCCAAAAGGGTTTGGCTACTTTCATAGTCTGTAAAGACCTGGTTTTCACTGAAGTCGGAAGACAAGCCTGTAAATTTCTCTTGTTTTTTACCAGAAAAGATTCCGACAATCTCAAACTCTACTGTTTGCCCTTTTCCAGATTCTGACTGTACCAGCATCCAAGCCAATCTTGTCATGAAGCGAAAGACCATTCTTCTTAGCCAACTCTTCGTGGATGAAGATTTTCTTGGAATCCCCTTTTTGAAGGTGTCGCCCTTCTTTTTAAGTTGAAAAGCCGAGCTGGTAAAGGTCACATCCTTAGATGAATCCTCAAGAGCCGTTAAGCTAACCAAGTTCTTGTCCGCAGCTGACAAATCATCACGCTCCACGCTCTGCTCGCCACTCACCGCTTCCTTGTCTTTTAGTTTTGCGACCGTCTCGAGTTCAGGGAGACACTTTTCCAGTCCCTTAATCTGGCTCACGGATGCTAGGTCCGACAACTTGAAAAGGTCTGACCGTTTTCTATCTTTCTTAATTGAAAAAAAGATGTGTTGAGTGATTTGTAAAGATTGGTTTCCACTGTTTTATTGGACTTCATCAGAGTCAAACAGGCTGAAATTCCGGCCAATAGGATCAATAAAATCAGAAATAAAATAAAACTTCTCAGTCGTTTTCTGCTGACATAAGCCCAAGCTCTTTGGATTGGATTCATTTGTCACCTCCATATTTGTAAGACTATTATAAAACCCAAATATGAAATGTTTATGAAATACAAAAAAAAAAGAACTAGAATTCTCACAAATGAGTGAGTTTTTCTAGTTCTTTTTGATTTACAAAGACTTTATGCAGGGAAAGCTACTAAGGATCAGATGAGATCATCTATTTAAGCTTCCTCTTCATCGTCTTTTTTCTTTTTGGCAAATAGCAAACCAAATGCCCCAAGAAGAGAGAGAACTCCTAATGCACCTGTAGCGCGGTCTTCTTGTGTACCAGTATTTGGCAATACTGCTTGCGGTTGAGAAACTGATGAATCAGTTTCTGACACTTCATTCAGCAATTGAGTAGGCACTTCAACTGTTTGACTTGGTTGTCCAGCCGGTTGAGCAGCTGGCACTTCAGCAGGGGTAGCAGTATCTGGTCTACGATTTGTATCGTCAGATGGTGTAGCTGGTCTTTGTTGACCGTCGCCTTCTTGGGCTAACGTTGGTACCGCACTTGCTACTTTCTTCGCTGGGATTGCGACATTGCTTGTTCCTTCTGTTGGGAAGTGGTCTGTTTCTGTCGCTGTTGCTTTCGCGCTCGTAGCTGTTTCTGGTAAGTGGTCATTTGGTACTGTGATAATACCTCCTGCTCCTACTGTGTACTCATGTCCATTCAAGCTCACTTTAGAATTTTGTGGATATGCTTCTCCTCCTGGTTTTGTGACTTTATAGTCCACATCTCCATTGGCTTTTCTATCGCCTTCTTGGGCTAACGTTGGTACCGCACTTGCTACTTTCTTCGCTGGGATTGCGACATTGCTTGTTCCTTCTGTTGGGAAGTGGTCTGTTTCTGTCGCTGTTGCTTTCGCGCTCGTAGCTGTTTCTGGTAAGTGGTCATTTGGTACTGTGATAATACCTCCTGCTCCTACTGTGTACTCATGTCCATTCAAGCTCACTTTAGAATTTTTGTGGATATGCTTCTCCTCCTGGTTTTGTGACTTTATAGTCCACATCTCCATTGGCTTTTCTATCGCCTTCTTGGGCTAACGTTGGTACCGCACTTGCTACTTTCTTCGCTGGGATTGCGACATTGCTTGTTCCTTCTGTTGGGAAGTGGTCTGTTTCTGTCGCTGTTGCTTTCGCGCTCGTAGCTGTTTCTGGTAAGTGGTCATTTGGTACTGTGATAATACCTCCTGCTCCTACTGTGTACTCATGTCCATTCAAGCTCACTTTAGAATTTTTGTGGATATGCTTCTCCTCCTGGTTTTGTGACTTTATAGTCCACATCTCCATTGGCTTTTCTATCGCCTTCTTGGGCTAACGTTGGTACCGCACTTGCTACTTTCTTCGCTGGGATTGCGACATTGCTTGTTCCTTCTGTTGGGAAGTGGTCTGTTTCTGTCGCTGTTGCTTTCGCGCTCGTAGCTGTTTCTGGTAAGTGGTCATTTGGTACTGTGATAATACCTCCTGCTCCTACTGTGTACTCATGTCCATTCAAGCTCACTTTAGAATTTTTGTGGATATGCTTCTCCTCCTGGTTTTTGTGACTTTATAGTCCACATCTCCATTGGCTTTTCTATCGCCTTCTTGGGCTAACGTTGGTACCGCACTTGCTACTTTCTTCGCTGGGATTGCGACATTGCTTGTTCCTTCTGTTGGGAAGTGGTCTGTTTCTGTCGCTGTTGCTTTCGCGCTCGTAGCTGTTTCTGGTAAGTGGTCATTTGGTACTGTGATAATACCTCCTGCTCCTACTGTGTACTCATGTCCATTCAAGCTCACTTTAGAATTTTTGTGGATATGCTTCTCCTCCTGGTTTTTGTGACTTTATAGTCCACATCTCCATTGGCTTTTTCTATCGCCTTCTTGGGCTAACGTTGGTACCGCACTTGCTACTTTCTTCGCTGGGATTGCGACATTGCTTGTTCCTTCTGTTGGGAAGTGGTCTGTTTCTGTCGCTGTTGCTTTCGCGCTCGTAGCTGTTTCTGGTAAGTGGTCATTTGGTACTGTGATAATACCTCCTGCTCCTACTGTGTACTCATGTCCATTCAAGCTCACTTTAGAATTTTTGTGGATATGCTTCTCCTCCTGGTTTTGTGACTTTATAGTCCACATCTCCATTGGCTTTTTCTATCGCCTTCTTGGGCTAACGTTGGTACCGCACTTGCTACTTTCTTCGCTGGGATTGCGACATTGCTTGTTCCTTCTGTTGGGAAGTGGTCTGTTTCTGTCGCTGTTGCTTTCGCGCTCGTAGCTGTTTCTGGTAAGTGGTCATTTGGTACTGTGATAATACCTCCTGCTCCTACTGTGTACTCATGTCCATTCAAGCTCACTTTAGAATTTTTGTGGATATGCTTCTCCTCCTGGTTTTGTGACTTTATAGTCCACATCTCCATTGGCTTTTTCTATCGCCTTCTTGGGCTAACGTTGGTACCGCACTTGCTACTTTCTTCGCTGGGATTGCGACATTGCTTGTTCCTTCTGTTGGGAAGTGGTCTGTTTCTGTCGCTGTTGCTTTCGCGCTCGTAGCTGTTTCTGGTAAGTGGTCATTTGGTACTGTGATAATACCTCCTGCTCCTACTGTGTACTCATGTCCATTCAAGCTCACTTTAGAATTTTGTGGATATGCTTCTCCTCCTGGTTTTGTGACTTTATAGTCCACATCTCCATTGGCTTTTTCTATCGCCTTCTTGGGCTAACGTTGGTACCGCACTTGCTACTTTCTTCGCTGGGATTGCGACATTGCTTGTTCCTTCTGTTGGGAAGTGGTCTGTTTCTGTCGCTGTTGCTTTCGCGCTCGTAGCTGTTTCTGGTAAGTGGTCATTTGGTACTGTGATAATACCTCCTGCTCCTACTGTGTACTCATGTCCATTCAAGCTCACTTTAGAATTTTTGTGGATATGCTTCTCCTCCTGGTTTTTGTGACTTTATAGTCCACATCTCCATTGGCTTTTCTATCGCCTTCTTGGGCTAACGTTGGTACCGCACTTGCTACTTTCTTCGCTGGGATTGCGACATTGCTTGTTCCTTCTGTTGGGAAGTGGTCTGTTTCTGTCGCTGTTGCTTTCGCGCTCGTAGCTGTTTCTGGTAAGTGGTCATTTGGTACTGTGATAATACCTCCTGCTCCTACTGTGTACTCATGTCCATTCAAGCTCACTTTAGAATTTTGTGGATATGCTTCTCCTCCTGGTTTTGTGACTTTATAGTCCACATCTCCATTGGCTTTTCTATCGCCTTCTTGGGCTAACGTTGGTACCGCACTTGCTACTTTCTTCGCTGGGATTGCGACATTGCTTGTTCCTTCTGTTGGGAAGTGGTCTGTTTCTGTCGCTGTTGCTTTCGCGCTCGTAGCTGTTTCTGGTAAGTGGTCATTTGGTACTGTGATAATACCTCCTGCTCCTACTGTGTACTCATGTCCATTCAAGCTCACTTTAGAATTTTGTGGATATGCTTCTCCTCCTGGTTTTGTGACTTTATAGTCCACATCTCCATTGGCTTTTCTATCGCCTTCTTGGGCTAACGTTGGTACCGCACTTGCTACTTTCTTCGCTGGGATTGCGACATTGCTTGTTCCTTCTGTTGGGAAGTGGTCTGTTTCTGTCGCTGTTGCTTTCGCGCTCGTAGCTGTTTCTGGTAAGTGGTCATTTGGTACTGTGATAATACCTCCTGCTCCTACTGTGTACTCATGTCCATTCAAGCTCACTTTAGAATTTTTGTGGATATGCTTCTCCTCCTGGTTTTTGTGACTTTATAGTCCACATCTCCATTGGCTTTTCTATCGCCTTCTTGGGCTAACGTTGGTACCGCACTTGCTACTTTCTTCGCTGGGATTGCGACATTGCTTGTTCCTTCTGTTGGGAAGTGGTCTGTTTCTGTCGCTGTTGCTTTCGCGCTCGTAGCTGTTTCTGGTAAGTGGTCATTTGGTACTGTGATAATACCTCCTGCTCCTACTGTGTACTCATGTCCATTCAAGCTCACTTTAGAATTTTGTGGATATGCTTCTCCTCCTGGTTTTGTGACTTTATAGTCCACATCTCCATTGGCTTTTCTATCGCCTTCTTGGGCTAACGTTGGTACCGCACTCTCTACCATCTTCGCTGGTACTGTCTTATTCTCGTCAGTTTCTGCCGGAAGTTTTCCTGTTTCTGTTACAGTAACTTTTCCTGTTTGTACTGTATCTTTCAGTTGATTATTCTTAATTGTGATTGTACCGTCTTTAACTTTAAACGTTCCATCAATTCCATGTACAGTAACTACTGAATCGTTTTGGATAATTAGAATTATCATGACGTTTAATTGTTAACGTTACGTCTCCTGTTGTTTTGTTTTGTGCGTTTAACCGTAACATTAGGAGCTGCCGTACGACTTTTTAATGTTACAGACGTAGTTTTCTTTAGAACCATCATTGTAAGTAATCGTTACTGGTACATTTTGTTCGCTATCTGGTGTTAAAGTTGGTTTTCCATTCGTAAATCCTACTGAAGTGATTCTAGGTTTGCATAGCTTTATTAACATTATTATCTGTAACACCCTGTAATACCCTGTTGTTCCTGATAAATCAGTTTCTGCGATTGTGTCTGTTGGTTTCTTAATGATGTCTACTTTTTGTAACTGCATGTGTTGTTAAAGTATGTGTTCCTTCACTAGATACTGCTTCAACATCACCTTTGCCTTTGCTTGCAGTTGCTGTTACTGTAGTATTTACCAAGTTACGTGGAATTTCGATACTTCCATTATGAACACTTACTCCATTAGGTTGTCCTGTTACTTGCCATCCATTTTGAGCATCTTTTGTTACTACAACACTTCCTGAATTTAGAGGAATTGTAATTTTATCCCCTGAATTTGTAGAGTCTGGTGTTACTTTTACATTTCCATTTTGCCATTGTGAAATAGTTGGTGCTGCTGGTTTCGGATATTTAATAACTATTTCATTACTATTATCTGATTCCGTTCTATCACTACCAGAAGTGTACACAACTTTGGCGATAATTTTTCTACCTGCAGCAAGACTTTGAGTTAGCGGAACTGAAATATTATCTTTCTTATCGTAGTTACCCTCTTTATTCACCACTTTTTCACCAATCTTAACAGGAACTTTAGTGGTGTCAGTTACATCATAAAGTTCTACAGTCGTTCCACTATTCACATTGTTGACTGTCAAGCTTGTGGCACCGGTTGTTGCCCCCTCTACTGTCGGTGTTACTGGTTTAACTGTAAACGTTACGTCAAATTCCTCATACAGATACCAATTAGGAGATTCTGTATCTGAAACATAAGCTCGAATTCTATCTTTAACTTTTCCTAGGTAATTTGTGACATGTTTTTTAGGATTTCTAACATATGAGGCGTATTCTGAGTAACGTTGATCAGATGAAGATTTCCAAACCGAAGAAGTCCAATAGCGGTTGTTATCATTATCATAATGATGATCATAATATATAGCAGAATTGTTAGAGGCAGCTTCAAAGTTTCCTCCAAACGTCGCAACTACTTCTGTCTTTTTCGGTGTAACGTGTAAAACAGGAACTTTCACATCAACATACTCAACAGCGCTAGTTTCTTGCCCATTAGCACCCATTATCTTAACATTATTGTAGGTAATTTTAACACGTCCAATTTGGTTAGGATTTGGCGTTTTAGTAACAGGTTTTCTTTCACTTTCCCAATCAACTGTCACATTATCAGGTTTACTTATATCTCCATTCTTTTCGTTTTTAAATTGAATATAATTTACTGCGTCCTCTCCTTTTGGTAGTGGAGTCGTACGTTTCTTACCATCTGCTGGATTATGATCTATTTCTGATACAGTTGGGAATGAATTTTGTTTCGCCACAGCTTTCGGATACACCGTTACTGGAATCGTCAAGTCGACACTAGAGCCGTTTAGGTTAACTGTCACAGTTTTGCTTGTAGTTCCTACTACCGTTGTTGTAGGTCTAGAATTGTCTTTCCAAGAGGCAGTTAAACCAGCAGGCAGTTCCACAAAATTACTAGCAGTGTCTACATTGTCGATTGTTCCGTCTTTAATCGCATAAATCGGCTTAACCTTCACAGCAGCTATAGAGATTGTTTTCTCAGCTTTATTTCCATTTTTATCTAGGACTCTTACTGTAATTTCTTTTTTAGCAGCTGCGTTTATTGTTCCTTTTATTGATTTTGTTGTTGCATCGTAAGTTAGACCTGTTTCCCCATTTGGTAATGAAACTTTAATGTTTGTATCGTCTACACCTACTCCTGCATCTGATAAACCAAGAGAAAGGTCAAACGCTTTTTCCAACTTCTACAAGCGTATTATTCAATCCAATTGTTGGAATTACGCGATCACCATCTTGAGACTTATTACTGTTATTTTTCATCACTTAAAAGTTCTTTGACAACTTCTTTGCCACCTTCTTGGACAACTTCTTTGACAGCTACTTTTGCTTGAATTTGTGTTTGATCTTTAACGACTTGATCTTTCAAGGTGATTTCCCCAGTAGTTGAATTAACATCAATTCCTACTTTCGCTCCTTCTGTGATACGCCATTGATTATCAGTTCCTCTAGTAGCGATAACCTTTGTTCTTTTTTGAGGAGTTCTCGTCACATTACCATTATCTTCTAATCGATTTGTGTCCGCTGGAGTGTATGTCACTTCCACTTTATTGACATTTGTTTCATTTGTATTATAACCAATTCTTACATCACCGTTATTGTCAGGAGTTACTGTTGGTTTTGTTGGTTTAATTTTCACTTTAACTGTTACAGTTTTAACCCTTGGATAGTTTGCAGCATAAGGTCCAGTTGGATCAGCAACTAATGTCACTTTTACCTGACGTTCTACTTCGGTTCCACCACGTCCTGTTACAGTACTGTTCACCCATTCATATTTCGTTCCTTCTGGTAATTCTTTCGATCCATTAATTGGCATTACTGCTGCTTTTGCTTGGTCGACCGTTAATGTGTCCCCACTATTTACTGTAGGTTTATTAGTATCATTAGCACCGACATCAAATACCGTATGAACAATTTCAGCCTCACGTCTTAATTTCGACAATTCATCTGTAGTAGTTCCAGAGTATCTACCTGTTGGATAAGTTGCTCCATAACTATATTTATACTCACCAACTCCTTTTGCGATGTCTTTATTAAGTTCTCTAGCCATAATAGAGTCATCTTTAGCTTTATCAGCCTGAGTTAGCGGCGGTATATCTTTGAGTACTGTTCGCCCATTCTCTTCTACTTCTCTTTTTGCAAACCAATTCAAACCTTGTGCTAATCCATTATTTGTATAATAATCACCGTCATGGTACCATCTATACTTAGTAGCTCCTGCAAAATCATACACCTTATTAGCAATTGGGAATGATTTATACACTCTATACGGTATTACTTTAGTCGTTGTAGCACCATTTGCAAATGTAATAGTCGCTGTAGCACGTTTATCTTGGTAATCAAGATTTACAGTTTCCGTATCAAACGCAACATTAACTGTGGCACCATTAGGTAACTCTTCTAATTGTCCACCTTCATTTACTCGTACTAATGTTCTCTTATCATCATCCGTTAATTTTTCATATTGGATAAAGTTAATTACTGGACGTACATTTAAGTCATATCCAACTTTGAAGAATCCTAGACTTTGTTTTTCAGTTTCATTTCCTGAAGTATCTGCTGTTTTAGCGATTAATTCATAAGTTGCTGGATCGACAGTTTTAATATGAGTAGATAATACTGTTTCACCAGTCGCTGTAGTAAGCTCTCTACCATTTTCAACTACTTGGATTTCTTCACTACCTTTTTTAATCCATACATTTAACTTATTACGAACACTATTAGTGTTTGAGTCCGTTTCATCATCTTTATCATAGTTATCTGTTACTTTTACAAGTGAAGATGCTGTGATAGAAGTATCTGTTAATCTTGGAGCATCATCTGCTGAAGTTCCCAAGTTGTTAGAGTCTGAACGTTCTACTACTGGTTTCGTTGAATCGATTGGTACGAAGTATAAGTTTACAACGTTTTTAGTTGTGTCTTTTGTTTCATTATTACGTTCTCTTAAAGAGCCATCATTAACCCATTTTGGACGTAAGTAAACTTGCGCTTTATGAATCGAATCTCTTCCACCTACTACATTGTTCAATGTGAACTCTGGTAAACCATTTCCAACTGCTGCTGGAATTGTTACATTTTCAAGAGTTGTACCTGATCCGCCAGCTTTACCTTCCTCAACTCGTTTTGTATCAGATTTCTTAACAGTACTACCTCCGCCTTCTCTAGATTCCACTACATCCAAAACATTAATGTAGTTTCCATCTTTAAGGAATGTATTACCAGGCCCCATGCTGAAGCCGTCTTGTCTTCTTTCACCTTTTAATTTATTGACACCTTGAGTTGCAACAAATGATGGGTTTTCTGTATGGTTTACAGACCATCCTTCACGTAGATTTAAAATATTCAACACATCATTAAAGTTAAATGATTGAGCTTTCGTTGCATCATAGTAATAAATCAAACTACGGTCGCCATTCACATTATCTTTAGATGTAGTATTCGACCATGCGAATCCTTTATCTGTATCACGACCCGGAACTTTTAGTCCTTCGATATTTTCAAATTTATAATCATTTCTAATATCCGCAAAACGAGTAATAAATCCTGCACCGTTATCCTTATTCGGTGCTGTTTGAAGCCAAGCACGTTTTTTATCTTTGGTAATTACGATTTCCCCAGTATCAGAGATTTTAATATCATCATCACTTAGATTTAATTTAGGATTAGCAGCACGTAATGCAATACGAATACCTGTTTTTTCTGCATCGTTTAACGTTTGATCATTGGCTTGAATAATACGGTTTGTTGAGTTTTCTTTGATATTCAACAATCTTCCTGTAACAAGTTCTGAAGCACTTGCATCTGAAAGTGTTGATATGCCATGAAATACTCTCGTAACTGCATAAAGTTCTTCCCCTTCTTCTAAACCATTTGGACGTTTAGCTTCATAATCACTAGGTTCAAAGATCACGCTCGTACTATTACCATCAACTCTTTTTTCTGCTAAGTATGTATTCGGATCTTTACTACTATACAATCTTACATATCGAGTTGAATCTCTGTTAACATTTCCTGCTCCATCTCCTTTAGGAACAACATTAGAAACTTCGATTCTAGGTTTATTTCCTGCTTGACCATATAGAAGTTCTCCCGCAGTTGTTCTTTCTGCTGTACCATCTACCGCTTTTTTCAATGTAGGAGCAGATGGAGTGATAGCATAATAAACTGGCTTTTCAATAGTTGCAGGCGCAAATACCGTTCTAGTCGTACTATTATCATTATTAATATCAGGCGCTGTCGTAAACCTCACCTTAATCTTACCAGTATAATGCCCCATACGAACAGTAGCACCTTTTGATGCATCTGCCGGATTAGAAGATATCCCGCCTGAATCTCTTGGTCTTTCCAATTCATAAGTTATTCCTTCTGGTAAGTAGGCTTTCCCTCTATCTTCTTTAGTTTCTGTGTCCACTACTTTCCAATAATCTGCCGCAGAAATATTGTTTGTTCCACCTGTAACTTCAATCGATTGGTTATTACTTAATCCAATAATTGGCTTATCAGCATCAGAAGTTGTATACGTATTTTTTAATTCTAAGTCGATGACACGATACTTAAACTTAAAGGTACTAACATCTGTCGGACCACTTCCTGTAACACGAATCGTTGCTTCGTGTTCTCCTAACGTTTGTGTATCCGATACTATTCCACTTGCTAGGCGTTCGCTGTAAGCATTCGCTTCACTATTTCTATTAGTTTGACGACCTCCTGCATAGTTCGTTCCAGCCATTCCACGTGGTAAGTTTTGAATATTGATATCTTGGATAATTCCAGAATCATCCCATACTTTTAATTCTGGGTTAAACGTCGCACCTCGTATAACCGTGAAAATAGGAGCTGTCGAAGTTGTTCCTAATGATATACCATTGATCGTTGCTTGTGGTTTCGCTGAGTCTTTGACGTTGAAGGTAACCATTTTACGAATTTCTGCCGGTGCGTAGATAGTCATCCCATTAGCTGTTGTTGTTCCATTTTGTGCATCAGTTGGGAATAAAACTTTTGCTTCTTTTTGCGCTGTTCCAACTGTCGTTAATAGAGTATTTTGATCCCCATTTACCCATTGGAATCGCATATGTTGTGGGAAGTATAAGTCATTGTCCACAGTTGTTCCATTTACTGTAGTTGCTAAGAAATCGTGTGGATCTCCTTGAGGTGTATTTGGTACAACTGTTTTTGGAGAATTTTTCAACACAACATCCGCAATAGTATATTGGAATTTATAGTTTTTCGTATTTCCATTCGCATCACTAACTGACACTATCGCTTCACGTGTACCTAAAGGCGCATTTTGATCCACTACTTTATCACTAAATGTGTAATCTCCATTCGGAATTAATGTACGTGGAACATCTTTATTATTCACTTTGTTAAACCAAACACCATTTGGAATATCTTTAATAGAAAGATTTGCGATAATTCCTGAGTTATCTGCTACTTTGAATGTAGGATTAAATGTCGCACCACGGAAGATTACGAAACGATTATCACTAGCACGTTCCGTCAATACTCTTCCGTTCATCATAACAGTTGGTGGCTCTCTATCAGGGTTTTTCGCTGTATCTTCACCGCGATCACTATTATCACTGTTTAAGAATGTAGCTGTTGCTGTTACGGTCGATAGGTCTTTTACGGTTGGTTCTGTAATCGTAATTTTACCGGTACTACTGTCTACTGTGATTCCGTTTGGACGTGTTCCTTGAATCCCCCATGAGTTCCCATCTTTTTTAGCAATAATTTGTTGAGGACTTGTTTGCCCTGTCGGAACATATGAGAATGTTACTTTATCTGTATCTCCTTGTGGAGTAATGCTAACTGCACCATCTTGAGATCCAACTACTAAAGGTTTTGTAGGTTTTGTCCCTTTCATCGGATCAATAGTTGTCGTTTGTCCATCTGGATAAATAACTTTAATTTGGTTTGTGTGACCTGCTGTTGTGTCATACTCGAACTTCACGCCATTATTTACTAAGTCTGGGTTTAGTTCTTTTACTCTTCTTAACACTTCGTCTTTAACACTTTGCTTAACAGCACCGTTTTGAACATCATTTCCTGTAAGCATACGGACAGGTGGTTCATTCGGAACTGCTGATAATACTTTAACCGTTAATGTTTTAGATGGAGTTGCTGTTTCAGTTTTGTTTCCTACTTTATCGGTTGCGTTTAAAGTAACCGTTAATCCACCTGCAGGGATTTTGTATTTACCGCCTTCTTGGTTTAATTGGATTTTCAAGTCACCTTTAATAGTGTCTTTTTTACCATTAGCACCTGTTACTCCACCGTCAGCTGTATAAGTCGTAGCTCCTGAGTTATGACTTCCACTAATGCTATATCTTGCATTTGTATTTTTAGCAAATGGATTCATTCCATCCCCTAAATTATCATCTTGCATTTGTACTTTTAATGAAACTTTACCATCTGCGCTTGGTGTTACGAATAACGTTACATTGTTATTCGCTGGAGTTGTTGCTAATGGTTTTCCATTTTCACCTACTTGGATTGAAGGAGCCATACCGTCTCCAACTACAGTAGTACTAGCTGACACATCAGACCTTACATCTGTATGTTTTACATTTTTATAGTCTAGGTACGCTGAAGTGTCGATAATAGATTGGGCGTAATATTTACCACTTTTAATTAACACATTATTAAAGACTGCATTTCCACTATTATTTGCGTTTACAGTAGCAACTTTTTCTGTTTTTGTAACTCCATTTTCTACATATTCACGGAATAATGTAATTGGATAACCGTTCGTACCGTTTGATACCGTTAGGTTTTTCGTTTGACCACGAGAGTTTGTTAGATTTTCTGTGAATACTGGAGTTTTCGGTTTAATCGCAAACTTGATATTCAAGAAACTGCAGAGCCATCATTAAACTTACGTTTTACTTTATATTCTACTAACCCTGGTTTATCAGCACCGTGCATCCCGATTTGAGAAGCAGATAATTTATTCCCTTCTTTATCATAGAATTCAAATGTTTGACCTGCCGCATTCGCTCTATAACTTGATGAAGGTTGGTTACTTCCAGGTCTTGCAGTATATTGGTGCATATCAAAGTTACTGTTATATCTACCTGAGTCATCAAACCCTAAGATACCATCAGCCTTAAAAGGTGCATAGTCAAAGTCATGTCCACCAAATCCATACGCTCCTTGAGGATATGCTGTATTATAATGTTTTCCTTGATTAATTAAGAATGTGCCATTCCCAACTACATGTAATGGAAAGTTATCCGTATCAGATCTATCATATTTATGACGTCCGTGCCATTGTTGCGCTAAGATACGGCGACCCCATTGTTGAACACGATATCCGGCTGCATAGTACAGTTTATCCATTGGCGTATTGTTCGTGTTAGTCGTTTTAAACGAAATAGTATATTTATCACGTCCATGTAATTGGAAACGATAAACAGCCGCTGTATTGGCAGCAATTTTTTCAAACATATCGTCAGATTTTGCTGTTTCTCCAGTGCTTCCCTCTAAACGACGAGTATAATATCCTACATTAGCAGTACCTCTAGCTAATCCTTCTAAACTTTCTGCACCTGCACCCACTCCTCTAATTCCAATTTCTTTACCGTAGAACAAGTTATTTCGAACTCTAGAGCCTAAATCTCCTGCACCTGCTACTTCTTCTGCAACACCACCTTGAGGAGTTCTTTCAATCGTAATACTGCTATTATCTACTCTTTGCCCATTTGGAATAGAGAAGAAGGCATACCCATCGTGTTGATCTTCGTGGGCAGCATTAAAGGTAATTGTCCATAAATATCCACCTTCAACTTCGTTTACTTCTTCATATACTAAGCGTTTAACATCTTTTACTGGAGAGTGAGTTCTGTTATTGGCTACTAAACTTTCTGTAAACGTGTGGAATAAATAAGTGTATTTATCATATGGAGATGAACTTTTTGACCATCTTCATAGTAGAACTCTTTAGCAGTAGCGTAAGGTGCTGTAGACGCATTAGGGAATCTAGAATCTACAACACGATCATCTGCTGCACGTTCATAACGTGTTCGTTCAGTACCTGCTGGCATCGAGCGAAAACCTGACCATCCTGTAGGGTTAGAATGCGGTTGGATAGTCGTTGGTTGTTCATTCTTTTCGTTTTTACGCAAAAATCCTTCCGTAAAATTACGAGCTGCCGTTAGATTTGCTAAAGCTGTCGCAAAGTCTGCATCAGATAGAACAGCATTTTCGTCAGTAAGTCCTAGTTTTTCGTTTAAGTTATCGTAGTTAGCTTTGATGGCAGCTACTTTAGCAGCGTCTGCTCCATTGTCTTTTAAGTACTTAACAATATTACGCATTTCTTCTGCTAATGCATAATTGTCAGTAGCGTTGTTTGTATAGGTTGGTAATTGTTTTGGTGCAGTTTCTTTATTTGAATTCCCTGCTTCTTCGTTTAAAGTTGTATTTCCGCTTCCTACTTTATTAGGTCTTCCTCTTCTTCCAAGAGCCCTTCTAGCAGGTGTTGGTTTTTCTCTATTCGATGATTCTGTCGCAGCACTACGATCTGTTCCTGTTTGGCTAGCTTCTTCTGCTTTTTTTAGCTTCTTCAGTTGCACTGCGATCTGTTCCTGTTTGGCTAGCTTCTTGTGCTTTTTTAGCATCTCCAGTTGCACTGCGATCTGTTCCTGTTTGGCTAGCTTCTTCTGCTTTTTTAGCATCTGTAGAAGTTGCATCATCTTGTACTTTTTCAATACTTGTTTTATTTTTTTCAGATACATTACTTGTCGTAGACTCAGTATTTTCGCTACGCTTTGATGAATCCGATGGTACTGGCTTTTCTACGCTTGTAGTTCCTGTACTTATTCCAGCTGTTGTATGAGTTGCTGTCTCTGAAGTTGAGTTTGTAGTGGTAGCTAGGTCGCTAGGATTACCTGTTGACCCACTCTCTCCCGACGAATCTCCTCCGCCACCAGCTGCCATCTGATGTAGCCCATTGGTTGCAGCAGGTGCATTTTCTGCAGCCTGAACAGCACCATTACCAAAAAAAAGCAAGGATGCTACCGCAACACTAGCTGCACCAAAATGATATTTTCTTATAGAATAACGGTAAACTTTTTCACCATTGTCGACACGCTTTTTACCAAACATAAGTATATCCTTTCATTGTTTCAACTGATTAGCTAACACGCTTTGAAACATAGTATCTCAAAACTATGTTAATACTTTTGCAATGTAAAAGCAAGCGTTTTTATAAAGAGTATCCAAAAACAAAAAAATACTACAACAACCGTGTTTTATGAGCATTTTTGAAAAATTATATATATATATATATATGCAAGCGTGATTATACTTATAGTAGATTGAACTAGGATATGAACAAATCGATTAGGAAATTTAAATTAATTTCTAGAAATAATTTAACTGTACCATCGTACTATTCTAGATTCAACAAATTATACATTTTGGATATCTAAACTATAAAATTTAATATAAATAAAAACAGATTTTTACCTTTTACTTCGGAAAAATCTGTCATTATTTTTATTTTAAGATAGAGGCTGCCTAACCTAACATTTTATAGATAACGAATTGATGAAAGATTATCGCTGGGTAAAAGGGTTTATTCCCCAAAAACTCCAACCACGGCTTGCGAACCTCGTCTTTGCTGGTTTCTCTGTATTTTCTTAATTCTAAGAACGCCATCTTGACTAGATGGTTTTCCTGTCCATTATTGGTGATGGTTAAAACCTCACCTGTCGTGTCCTCTCGCATGCTAAAGCTATGAAAAGCCAAATCATCTGAGAAGTAATTACTGTCCACAATTGTGATTGCGTACACTGGGTGCGATGTGTCTTTGTAACTCTGGTGCGTATTTTCCTTCTTGCTCGACGAATTTTTCTAGGTTTTGATTTACCTGACTGCACAGATAAGCCCACAGGCGATTGATGAAAATTCTGATGATGAACTTAAATCTCAATGATCACTTGAGTGCCATTATCTAGTTCAGCTAAGACATCTATGCTAGTATAGAAATCCTGCGCTGAGTACGGCATGGAAGGCAAGACGTGAATATTGCTTCCCTCCAAAATAGTTACATTTTTGGCTGGCAAGTCCAGCATATCACGGATGAATTGACAAGTGATTTCTGGATTGCTAAAGATTTTCTTAGCTACCAAGTCATTGGTTGGGCTAATGCCCGGATGTCTGAGAATCATCCATTTCTCCTTCTATTATACCATAGCTTTTAAATCTAATTTTTGCTAGATTCGATGGTTCTATCTATTTATTCGGAAAAAGTAGAAAGAGTAGAGAAAATTAGGATAAATTTCAAACTATAGCATATTGAATCTGGAACAGTACGCTGTGACTGTTAAAGCATTTCTAGAAATTAGTTTAACTTTCCTAATCGATTTGTTCATATCCTATTTCAATCTACTATATATTATTTATCTGAAAGCGAGGGATGCCCACCATAGATATTATAAGCCTGATAA